>ULYF01056991.1_pt1 | contig 132472 bp, 174 predicted proteins | sample 1961941 | NCBI WGS metagenome assembly ULYF01 (sample SAMEA4835857, study PRJEB28245) | human gut metagenome | biome: gut microbiome; material: fecal sample | place: Denmark | collected 2008 | reverse complement strand
ATTTTTTTATTTCTTCACTTAAATTTTCTTCAATAACAGTGTTAACCCTACTATTACTTTGTATATAAAATGGATAATATGTAGTACCATTTGACTTAACTTCACATGTATAAACATTTTCATCTAAGTTTATATATAAATAAGCATATATAACTGTTTTATTCTTATATTTATAACATGGAATATATAATCTATAATCTCCATTATTTTTGTATACAAAGCCATATTTTTTTAGTATCTTAGGTGTAACTAATTTATTTATTAAATATTTACTCATATACTTTACTCCAAATTTGTCTACATTTTTAAGTGTCTATTCAAATACTTTATATATTCCTCCCATTTACCAATAACATATATATACTCTTTTGCTTTCAATCCCTTTAATCTCATATCTGCCTTAATCTTGTCGAATGCGTTTCTTTTTGAGCAAAGAGTTTTTAGATAATCATTGGTTATATTCTTAATACTTAAAAAGTCTGTACGTGGTATATTTGATATAATTTGTTTATAAATATCTAAATCACTATCTGGTATTTTAAAATCTGATTTTGGTAGATTTTTAATTGAAAAAGGACTAATACCTGCGCCAGATGTCTTTGGCTTCATTAGAGGTATAATCTTATTTGAATTAACATATTTAAATTTAAATAAAACTTCCGAATCAGTTTCTTCTATATCAAATATGATATTAGATTTATTTTTTAAGTCATTATTGAATATCTCCACATCTAATATTAAAATATTTTCTTTTGATATATGTATACATTCTCCATTACGTTCTATATCATATTCACTCACTTCAGTTTTTGCGTTGTTGGGATTTATATATTTAAAATATATTGTTTTTATAATGCTTCTACCTGTTTGTATAGAAGGAATATAACATTGTAAAATTGAATTACCATAATGAAATATTCTGCCATTTTTACAATCTATATAACAATCTATATCTTCATAATTACCATTTAACTTTCTGTTAAAATCTTTTGTAGCTAAATCATAATCACAAAGAATTCTATATTCACCTTTGAATTTATCTATCAAATAACTCGTAAATTATCACCACCTTATAGTTTAATATTCTTCATAATAGACTTCTTCGTTAATAATAGGTTTTGATTTTTCTGCTTGTTTAACTTTATCAAGAGCATCTTTTCTATTTTTAAAAATAGTTTTATTAATACTATTATAAGAAAACAAATAAGCTCTTCTGTCATGTTTATCTACTCTAGCAAAATAATCTTTTTCAATAGTCCTTATAATTATTTCACAAACATCAAATATCCCTAATTGTGGAATGATATGTGCAAAATACACAATATTCTTTTTGCACAATTCTTCTTTAGTCACAATATAACACCACCTTGTTTTGTTTTAAGGATTCTTGCACATCAATCACCCTTTGATTTGAACTACCACGCCAATGTAATGATATATCTCTTAATTTATCAATATATCTACCATCAATAAAAACATCACATTGTTTTAATATTTCTTGTCGTTTAATAGTATCTATTGTCCATCCTTGCCATGTTTTACCATATATATCTTCGCTATTTGTGTCATAATCCCATATTTCATTCCATGTATAACCTGAATAAATCCATATAGTTTTATTTGGCATTAAAAGACGGATTTTATTGATTAGATTTAATACTCCATCAACATTTTCATCAGCAAGAGGCTCACCCCCAAGTATTGAAATTCGCTTAATGTATGGTTTACTTGCCAACTTTATGAACTTTTCTTCTACTTCTGGTGTCCATTCTTTGCCACCATTGAAATCCCATGTGTCTTTGTTAAAACAATTGTAACAGTGGAAATTGCAGCCTTGCACAAACAAGGCTACACCCACCCCTTCACCATTGCTTACGTCACATTCTCTAATTTGTGCGTAGCGTATATTAATCACACTCCTTACAAGGAAGGTCTGTTAAGTGAACAAATCTTTCATTAATCTCTTGTGTTCTACCCTTGCCCCAAAAGTTAGTTCCAAGATAACCGCAAGTACGTCTAGTTACATTCATTTTGTCCTTATCCCTGTTTTTACAGTTAGGACATTCCCAAATCAATTCATTGTTTTCGTCAACAATCTTGATTTCACCATTATAACCACAAACTTGACAATAATCTGACTTGGTGTTGAGTTCTGCATAGATGATATGGTCATAAATGAAATTCATAACATCTAATACTGCGTCTGTATTCTTAGTAAGGTCACTTGTTTCTACATAAGAAATTGCTCCACCGAGAGACAATGACTGGAATTCAGACTCTTTTGCCAATTTATCAAAAGCATTGATATGTTCTTTTACAAAGGTGTGATATGAGTTTGTTACATAATTTCTGTCTGTAATGCCTTCAATAACACCAAAACGTCTCTGCAAACTCTTAGCAAATTTGTGGGTAGTATTTTCGATTGGACTTCCATAGAGAGAAAAGCCAATATAATGTTCGTCATTCCATTGCTCGCACTTCTTATTTAAGAATTTCATAACATCAATACCAAAATCATGTCCCACCACTGAACCAATATGAGATTCACCAGTCATATACTTAACACACTCATACAGTCCAGCGTACCCAAGAGAAATACTTGCATATCCACCATGAAGTAACTTGTCAATAGTTTCGCCCTTTTCCAATCTCGAAAATGCTCCATGTTGCCATAAAATAGGCGCTACATCAGATAGGGTTCCTTCTAATCTATGATGTCTGCAAAGCAATGCTTTATGACAAAGTTCCGTTCTCTGCTCTAATAAGTCCCAAAATTTGTCCATATCTCTTTCAGAAGATAACGCAACGTCAACAAGATTAATTGTAACGACCCCTTGGTTCAGCCTTCCGTAGAATTTATAATTTCCATTTTCATCTTTCCAAGGTGATAGAAAACTTCTACACAATAGGATTTCTCCTATTGGACTATATCTTCATTTATTACTCTGTTACCAAATAATAAATGCTCGGCACTTCCACACAAGGATTTTCGCCTTATATGTACTCTACTCACTTCTTCACATAAGTCTTTCTCTTATGCTATGCTTTCGATAGTCTCTTGACTTTCTTCAACGTATTCAAATAAATAATCATAATTGTTAGTTGTTTTTTCGCCCTTTAATATCATGGTTACTGTTTTTCTATTAATATGTAAATCCTCACACATACTTCTTATAGATTTATATGTTCTTAAATATTCACCTTTCTTAGTGTAAACATTTATAGCATGACATCTTGACTTATATTTATATAATTTGTTATCATATCCATGTTGGGTGTTATCGCTATTTGTGCACCACTCCAAGTTATTTATATTATTATTTAACTTGTTACCATCTTTATGATTAACTTGTGGTAGATTGTCTGGATTAGGAATAAACGTATTGGCGACCAACCTATGTACACGTTTATAATACTTTTTACCATTTGAATCTCTTAAGTTACATTGGTAATACCCAACTGTATCTATCCACTGACAAACTTCTTTGTTTCGTTTGGTATCATAAATTACACCATTAATATTTATTGTATACCTTTCAAAACCCACAATTTCTTTGCTTATAATTATTTCTTTATCTATATATCCACCCTCTCTCAAAAGTGAATACGTTGAAACTTAGCACAGGATTCTTTCGTTCCCTGTTAGCCAGATTGTTAATTGTCATTTCCTACAACTACTAAATGCCAATCCGACACCCTATCTTTATAGGTTCACCGAGTTTTACATGAGCCGTTGGTGTTATTCTTAACCCATGTTAGGAAAACAATTGCCTTCTTTATACTCTTTCATCTTTTTTTCAGAAATATAATCAGGCACCATTCTCTTAGCAGTACACTTTGCAGCTAACTCAGTCAGATACCAGTACTTACTATCCTCGCAAATATTGTCTTCTTCAAGAACATACAACAACTTAGGAAATGCTTGTGTTACATAAACAGAAACTTCATTCTTTAAACCCAAAATTCTCTGAGTTAAGAACTCTTCAATAATCATTGCAAGTTCGTCCTTATATTCATCTGTCTCACCAAGATACATAAATACACTCAAAAATGGGCTTTGTCCGTTAGAATTTGACATAGAATTGCACTGATAGTTGAATGTTTGCACACCATCAGACACTTCTTTTCTTGTATCTAACTTAGCATATTCTCTTGCTTTATCATCATCAAATCCCCAAGACTTATATTTCGCATAATATTTGTTATAACTATCTCTAACAAAAGGTGCTAAATGGGTTAAACTGATTGTAGCACCGCCATATTGCATTGAAGTGACAGATAAAATAATCTGTGTAGCAATTGTACAAGCAGTAATAAATCTATGAGGCTTCTCAATCATAACCTTGTTGATTACCGTTCCATTCTGTAACATATCTTCAAGGTTAATTAAGCAACAATTCGACATTGCATTCATACCAAAGTAATCAATGTCATGGAAATGGATAATACCTTCATCGTGAGCTTGTACTACTTCTGGTGGCAACAAAAATCTTCGGGATATATCCTTGCTTACAATACCTGCCATATAATCTCTCTGAGTATTTAATACCTTAGAGTTCTTATTAGAGTTTTCTGTATTCCAATACTCGCTATCGCCCTTTAGTAATTCATCAATTTCATCATCTGTAGTGTTAGCATTATCTCTTTGAAACTCTCTAATACTTCTATATCCTTCATAAGCCTTTGCAGTAAGTCTCTGCTTTTTAGTAATTAATTTGTCATAGACCATAGTTTCAATTTCAGAGATACTTATTTCTTCTCTATCTTTAGTTTCTTCATAAATTTCATTCGCAATATCTTCAGCAATCTTTGGTTTGACAATGCCAGAACCATTAGTCATTGCTTTGAGAATAGCATTTGAAATCTTTTCTTTCTTAAATTCATCTTCTGTACAGTTTCTTCTAATAACTTTTACCATTCATTTTCTCCTTGTTATATAATATCTTTAATCATCTCTCTCAATAGACGTTATTAATGCTGTAAGAATAAAACCTGCAACTGCACCTAAAACAAAACTTATAATATTTCCCATATTAATAAACTCCTTACTTATCGTAGATAAAAATATTTTACATAATCTAACGTCTCGTCAATATTATTGAAAATTCTATTGCACATTTCATTTTGCCAAGGATGAAGTTGTTGATTATCAGTATTAATACCAACAATAGGAATTCTTTTTTCATATGCAATGGCTAATTCTGCCATTGAACCAAGTGAATATACATCATTGAAATTAACAATTAGCAAATCACAATGTCTAACCTTATTCAAATCAAATTCCATCACTTCTTTTTGCGTTTTATATACAGGTGATTCATCTTTGAAATTAAAATAATCATTTGGATTAATTACATTTATACTGTATTTACTACCATCAAAATGTTCTAATATATGCTTACAATATTTTCTCCAAGTATTTCCTTTATCAAAATTATCTTTTCCAAACTTCCCCATTCCACCTGCAAGATAAATAGCAAATTCTTTCAATACAACATCACCTTCTAATCTCATCAAATATTTCATTACATATATCCTCTGGTGTTTTTTTATAACCATTATTAAAAATTACTTTGTCCACTTCATCTTCCATTCCATCAAACATACCAACATCAGATAAATTTCGCCTTATTGATTCATCAATATCATCTCCTCTTTTAAGGGCTTGAATTAATCGTTCTCGTCTCGGTACATTAATATAGAAAGAATAAACATCTGCTGAAGTTATTTTCTTTAAATTTCTTAACCCATGTGGAGTTAAAACAACCACTCCATCATCTCGACAATCTTGTTTTGTAATTCCATATTGCCATCCATTATAATTAGCATGTTCAACCATATATCCATTCTCTATCATTTCATTAAAATCTTCATTTGTAACGAAATAATAATCAATTCCATTTTTTTCTCCAATTCGAGGGGGTCTTGTTGTATAAGATACAATTCTTTTATAACCATATTTTTTGCATATTTCTTTCTCAATTGTTGATTTTCCTGAAGCCGATTCTCCTAATAATGCAATAATAATAATTATCACTCCTTTCTTTTTTTAATTTCTATTATTTATTTTTTCTTTAATAAAATCTATAATATGTCCATCACTTATTTGAGTATAAATATTTTTCTTTTCGTATAGATCAATACAATCTTGCAATGTTACATTATCTAGGTCAATTACTGTTTCGTATCTCATTTTCTTTTCTCCCACAACTTTTCTTTTCTAAACAATACCCTAAAACTTCACATTTAGGCTTAAATAAATTATCTACAATCCATTTCCACTCATTAGATACTTTTGATAAAGACACACAAATATCATTAAATAATTCTCTATATTCCCAATAAGCTCTTGTACACATTCTCTGATGTGACATATCTATAAGATTTCTAAGATTACGTTTATCTACAATTTTTGTGGTCATGCCCAGTGGTAGTAACATAGCAATATCTTCTCTTGGGAGTCCAATATTTTCTAAATTTGCACATGTTTGTTTGATAACTCTTATCGCTGAAGAATACAATTCCCAAGCTTCATTATCTTTACTATTCTTTATTGATTTTGGTACTATGTAATTAAAATCATTATAGTTTATATAACGGGTTGACGCTTGTAATCTTGTTGGCGCACCTCCAATGTGAGTATAAAATTCACGAATTACCCTTGCGGAATATCCATCAATTATCATTTCTACATTAACATATTCAAGTGTTCTGCCATGTTGTGCCATGATACACTCCATTCCACGTTTGTAATTTTTCTCATTATCAGAAATATCCGATCCCCAACAAACACCTGCCCTTTTACCAATAAGTGTAATTGGATTCTTTGTTGTTTCTGGTAGAATTATTATCTTTCCCATTCATGCCTCCTTAAATATATTCATTTCTTTTATGAACTGATTTTGAATATTTTTATCATTTGTATATAAACAAACATTGACTGCTTCTAATAAATTTAATGAAAAAATTCCCATTATACTTTTTGCATTAATTTCATACCTATGACTTTTAATAGTTATTTCTTCATTATATTTACTCACTAAACTAACAAAATCATTTACTTTTTTAATAGTATCCAGTTTTAACATTATTTTTGTTTCTTCCATAATTCCCTCTTTATCTAACAAATCTCATGCAACCTGTTTCTTCGTATTTTTTTATATATAACTTGAGATATTTTTCATTAGAATCTGAAAACCCTATAGGCTTTATCATTGCCCCTATAATTCCTGATTCATTTAATATTTCTTTTGATTCATTGTTTTCTTTTGTGCCAACAGCAATATACACATTATCATTTACTGTTTTTAGCACATTTTTTAATTCTCCTACTCTAAGTATTTTATCCAATAATCTCTCCTTAATTATTTATAAAAATTATGTCCAGCTTCATCTTTGAAAATCCATTTTTTATTTCTCGCAGCCCAAGAATTTCCATCTGTACTATCAAAAAATAATGCACCATTAGTTGTATCTTCAAATATGAAAGCATATTCACAAGCAAGAATAGTCTCTTCATCAACAGTCACTTTATTTATTGCGTTATTGTTAATTGTAGCAAATTGACTATTTATTAATATTTCGTTCAGTGTGTCCTCAAATTTTTCATCTTTGACTCGATTAAATATTACATTTGCCACATTTACCTTTGAAGAAAAGTCATAATTTCCCACTTCTGCTTGTACTACTTTAAATAATAAATCTAATTCTGTTTGAGAAAATGTTTCATAAATAGTCTCTGCTTTTTTGTTTGGATGTTTATTTATAAATTCTTTATATTCTATGAACCATTGACCTGTAATTTTTTGTTCTGAAATTATCTGTTCATATTCTGAATCTATATCATCTATTTCTTCATTTTCTGATTTAAAATCTTTATGCTTATTAACATTAATAGCAAAGTTTTTAAAATACTTTCTGATATTTTTTTGACTATCAATTTCATACATATTAGATTGATATACATCATTTTTAGTCTTATTTTTTTCTTGATTTAATTTAATAATAAAAACAAATATGGATATTAAAATAATTATTAAAATAAATAACTTAAATATTATTCGTTTTTTCAAATTTCCTCCTTACGTTTAATTTATATTTACATATACTATTTTTTATTGTTTTTAAAAACTTTATAAAATCCAATGCATAGCCATTTGAGAATCATTGAAACGCATAGTAATGTGAATATAATAATGTTTAAAAACCATACACTAACAGTTGTTAAAATTTCTAAGATGATTATTCCTACCTTATTGATATAATCAGAGAAAAAATCATATATTGCGAATTGATACATAAATATACATCTTATAAAATGTTTTTTTGAGGACAATATTTCCTCCATTTTATATACTTTGTCACCATTAAAAAAAACTACTAAAGGACAAAGAATTCCAACATAAATGAAAATAAATGTGTAATAAACAGCTAATATTTCAACCATTTTATGTTTCCTTTCTTACATACCTTAAAAGCGTAAATTTATTGCTTACATTTCTTTTATAAAATTCTTAAACTCTTGCATATCATCTTTGTCAATTAGAATGTCAAAATAACAATAAAAGTCCTATTTCATGACTAAAATCAGTCTATATAGTGGTTATGCAGTTTATTTACCACTATATATAGTTGTTAATTTTATTACATTTGCATTAATAGGCTCTTAATAGGCTCGTCTTCAATCTTTTCTTTCATCCATCTGATATATCCAGGATTTTCTTCACGAATTTCCAATAACGTCTTACCAGAATATTTCCCAAATGTAATTCGATAGTTTTCTAATGTTACATCTTCGACTTCTACATCAGTTGTGCTATTAACTGAAAGAATATCTTTTAATTCTTGTGGAATAATCATATCCAAATCTGCTCTTGAACTTAGAATGTCGCATTCATGAATAAATAACTCCATATCATTCCTTGGTTCAGGCAAGATGACACTACTTCTTTTATTTGTAGTCCATTCACCGCTATGTGCTTCACACATACCTGCAATCATTTCTTTATACTCATTTGAAATATCATGTTCTACTTTTGTATTTCTTACCCATTCAGCAGCTAACATTGGATGGTTATGTACTGTATATGTTGATCCGTCCAATCCACATTTAATAGCATCATGAAATACAGGCACACATCTCATACAGTCTCTAATTTCTGGTGTACTATATTTTTCTCTATTCCCTTTCAATCTAAGTCGATGATTAAGAATACTTGCAAACATATATTCATGATAAATCTGACCAAATTTTTCACATTGAGTAGCATTATGATATTTACCACTTGTACTACTCGGCATTGTAAATATGTAATCAGGTATCTCGCCAACCATATCATTGAAATACGCCTTAAACATATCCGTCTCAAAATCCTTTAATAACGGTTCAAAAACCAACTGTTTATCTTTCTTCTCCAATATATTCCTCCTAACTTGCTTGTAAAAAACTACCTAACAATGTCTTTCTATCGAAGTTTTCTTTCTTTTTAAGTGCATTGTTTATAGTTTTTATTTCTCCTAAGTGATAACATTTTTCTTTTGCTCTACTTATTCCTACATATAAAAGATTGGAATTAAGCATAAATGTGTGGCTACGAGGTGTAACCAAAATTACTACCTTGAACTGTCCACCCTGAGATTTATGCGTTGTTATTGCATATGCTAACCTGATATTCTTCAATTTACCTTTGTCATAATAAATAAGTGTTCCATCATAATTTGATACCATCGAATTATGAAATATCTTATCCACCATTCCTGACTCACCATTGGCAATAAATGTTGTATTCTTATCATCTAAATATTCTTCATTGTATAGAACAGCTTTGTAGTCATTTGCATAGTTCATTACAATATCATTGTGTCTAAATTCAGAATCGCCAAATACGATTTTTGCATCTGGATTTGGATTAACAGCATTTTGTAATCTCTTATTCAGTTCAGTAACACCATAATCGCCAACGTTATAACAAGATAAAACCGCAATGTCTTCTACCTTGTATCCTTTTGTAAGAAGAGTTTTATATAGCTTAACTGTATAATCAACTATTCCATCTTGTTGTAAAGGCATAAACACATATGATTGGTCTTCTCCAAACACTTGCATACCTTTCTTATTCTTATCTAAGAATTCTGTCTGTGTTCTTGCGTCTGTTGCTACAGTTGATAATCCACCTTTACCATATCTGAACACCTTATCAAGTGTGATTGTTGGTATTTTGCCATAACAAAGTAAGTCATATAACACATTACCTGCACCAACTGAAGGTATCTGTGCATCGTCACCGATAAGCAATAACTTAGTTCTGTTAAAATCAATAGCCTCCAACAAACGTCTAAATAAGAAAATGTCTACCATTGAGAACTCATCAACGATTACTACATCATGTGGAATTGGATTTTCTTCGTTATAACACCATTCATTAGGTGGCATATACCCTAATCCTCTATGAATTGTCATAGCATTTTCGCCTGTAAATCCAGATAAAACCTTTGCAGCTCTACCAGTAGGTGCTAATAATAAGAATGATTTATAGTAATGTTTCAAGAGATTTACGAAGGCTTGTGTGCTTGACGATTTGCCAGCGCCACCATACCCAACCAACATTACTATATTGTGTTTACACATATATTCAGATGTTTTGCACTGGTCTGTTGTTAAATCAAATCCATCTAAGCTTCTAAATTTACTACAATCACAATCCCATTCTGTGTTGATTTGTAATCCTTCTTTAATCTTCTCTGCTATATACTTCTCTGTTTCATACGTTTCTTTTCTGCAAACACTCAACGATTCTCTATCAAAAATCACATCATTATCACCTTTGAGTATCAATGGTAAGTTTGCTATTGCTTCTGGTACTAAGATTTCAAACTGTTTCTTGAGTTCTCCTACCTTTACATATGTATTACCATTGGTTTCATTCTCATTAAGAATGTAATCAACACACGCTTTCGCTCTCTGATAAGAAGGTTTTAGGTCAAATCCAAAGAATAATATTGGATTTTTTCCATTTTCTTTACACTGCTTTGACTCTTTTTCTAATGTAAGCAACATACCATCTGCTGTTTTAAAACCAATACCACTCAATCTACATAGACATTCATATGGTTCAGTTCTAATAACTTCCTTGATTTTTTCAACAGATGGGTATTTATCATACAGTTTCTTAATGATAGAAAGACTGAATAAACCTCTAAATTCCTCTACCAAATCTGCTAACTTGAAATTTTCAATTACTTTCTGTTTGATGACATTGAATGTATAATCCTTAATACCTTTAGTCCTATTTAAATCAACATCATCAAGTCTGTTGTTCATAATTCTGTCTACAATGTCAGGATATGCCTCTAACAAAGTATCTGTCTGATTAGGAGTCAATATTTCATAGAGGAAGTTGCGAGTCGCAGCTAATGTTGTTGGTTTCTCTCTTTTAATATTGATGATTTCATATCCCACACCATATTTATCAGAAATTTCTTTTGCTTTCACTGTGTATTCAACACCAAGATTTAACTCTTGTACGTTACCTTTAACAGTGCATGTACCATACTTGCCAATCTGAATCTGTGGATACTCGAATGAATTCACCGAGCATCCATAGATTTTATATTCATCAGAGTTAAACACTAATCTTTCTGGTGTACACTTAAAATCAACTATCTTATCCGTATTCTCACTCCTTCCTTATTAGTAAACATCCCATCCTACTACTATCTTCTCCATTTCAGGTGTTTTGACCCATTCGCCATTAACCATTTTCATCTTGTTTTTCTCTCTAAATTCTGTGACATTGATTACATTTCCTGTTTGAAAAGGTCTTTCAACAAAACTCTTACCAGATGTAATCTTGGTTTTTAAAGTGTCACCAGTTCTCAGATTATATAAATTGAGATATGGTTTAGTCTTATCCTTGTAAAACTTTGCTTCTACAACATAAAACATATTCTTTGGAACTTTTGGATTGGAATATATAATGTATTCAAGATATTCTTGTTCATACTTTATCTGTTCCTTAATAGATAGTGGTTTGTCTTCAATCTTCTTGGACATCTTTTCAACATATCTATCCATGTGTAACTCTTTGTACATTTTTGGTGTTTCGTTATCATAACATCCTTCAAACTCATTCAAATCTATACCTAATACTTCTACATCCGATTTCTTGATTTGCTTTCTATCATGGAACTTTTCAAACATTTCAATGATTTGAAGTAGTTTTTTGTTAGAACCATAATCTGAAAAAAAATTTAATATAGTAAGTATCTGTAACTGTCTTGAGTTTACAGATGTTTTTGTTTTAATATCTCTGATAACATCTACAAAATCCTTATATGTATTATTTCTCCCTAACTCATACAATTCGTTTGCAATAACTTCATTACAATATTTAATAGAAGAAATCGACTTATAAATCGTATTGGTATTTCTATCAAATGTGTATTTGCTCTTGGATTTACCAAACTTAATATTCTCTAAATGAATGCCAAAATAATCTAACTCTGCAATGATACGACTTGTCTTTTCATTATCAGACTGGTATTCATTCAAAACTGTCGTGAAGTATTCTAATGGATGATGCTCTTTAGCTTCTGCTCCATAGATACTGTCATAAGCTACTGAAACGGCATGAGATGCGTTGAAACTGTATCGTGCAGCGTCATCTACAACTTGCCATACTTCATCAAAACCTTCTTCTGTACCAAGTTTTGATTTGTAACCTGCCAATAGTTCTTGCCTTAATTCTTCTTTTGCTTCAGGTGTAAACTTCTTTTTACTGATTTTCTTGATGATGTCATATGTGTGGTCTTCTTTCATACCACACCAAACCAAGAAAGCCATAATAGATTCTTGATATAACATAAAGTGATAACTTGGTTGTAGAATCTCGTCGATTTCTGTAACACCTGTACTATAAGGTTCTCTATCAAGAAATGTATTTACCAAACTTGCAAATCCTGGTCTAATCGCAGCCACAAATGCACTCATCTCTGCATCCGTCTGTGGTTTATAACGTTTTAGCATTGATGTTGAAATATCTGTATCTGCTTGATTTAATGTTGCTGTCATACCATCTTCGTATAACTTCCAAGTCCTATCATCTACCTTTTGCAGTAACTCTCGGATATTTGGAATAGGTTGACCAATCATCTTATAAAAATCTGAAATTATCTTCCATACTTTTACGGTTAAGTAGTCATTCTTCAAAAACTTCCACACATCAGATGTATAACCATCAATGCAAGCACACAATTCATTTCCTACACGAATTAAACCTAATTCTCTTGGCAATGGTTTATTAGATAAAACAAAACTACATGGACTAGGTGAAATACTTTCGATTGTACCTATATATTTCTGTGCTTCATCTATAATAGGTTTCCACTTCTTATCATTTCTGAAAGCATCTAAATTCTTACCAACTTCGTTGTACTCGTCCATTGGAATATCATATGCTCTACACAAGTTTCTAAAAGCAGATGACTCTTTCATAGTTCCTAAAGCATACATATAATAGATACCATCTTCACCAAGCAATTCTTTAGAAGCTAATATAGGTGCAGATACATCAGCCCAGTTCTGGTCAATATCTGGTAATGACCTCGTTTCTAAGATTCTCGCAGTACTCATAAAACGTGTTGGGTATAAAGGTACGGGTGCAGTGAACCTATCAATCTCTGTGAAACCAAGCAACTTATTAATATAGAAGGAAACTGCTGAACCTCTACCTGTTCTTGATAAAACACCACCATATTTTTCTTTTGCTAACTCAACCATTTTCTCATTAAATAAGAAGTAGTCTGCCATCTGAGTATCTTTGACAATCTTATATTCAAAAGCAATACCCTTCTGATATTCTTGCCAACGTGACTTATCTACGTTTATTTTCTCCTTATCCCATTTCTCTGATAAGTGCTTTGCAAGTTCTTTATCCTTTTCCTCTTGTGTATAATTAGGATAGATTGTAGGCATTTTAATCTCTTTATCAAAATGCAATTCTTCACATTCATCAAAGATTAAAGTATTGTCCATTGCTTCTTTGATTTGCCAATCAGATAACAATCCTTGTTTTTTATATCTCTCAACGACAGTATCATAATCAGGGAAATCAAGAACAAAACTATCCTCATCGCCATAGTTAATGCCCTTACCTTTTAAGAATTTCACTCTATCCTTTGCTTGTTCTGGATAAATATAGTGACTATCGTTTGCATGAATAATCTGCATATTATAGTGTTGTTTCAGCATTAACATATTTCTGTTATGATTTATCTGAATATCAAACGGATGATTCTGCACCTCTAAATAAAAATTCTTACCAAAATGACCATATACTGCTTCAAACAGTGTTTTCATATCATCACTTGGTCTTAAAATTCCACCAACACAGGCAGATGTGATAAAGAAATTATTTGGATTCAATCTCTTAATTAACTCGATATCAATTCTTGGTTTATAATAGAAGCCACTTCTATTACTCTCAGACATAATCTCATTGAGTTCATAAAATCCATCTTGATTCTTTGCAATGATTATTATATGGTAATTGGAATTATCCTTTTCTTTACGGTCTTTAACCATATATAACTCAGCACCATAAACCATTTTGAGATTATTCTTTTTGCATAAGTCATATGCTTCTAGGAATTTTCCTGACCATCCGTGTTGAGTTGTAAAGAAATTTTTACAACCCAACTCTAAACTTCTTTCTATGTAATCTGTATTTTTTACTACACAGTCTAATGTAGCCACATTGCTCTCATGGCAATGCTTATGGTAATTTTCATATCTATTAATGTGTCTTCACCTCTTTTTAAAGACTGTCTAAGAATGAAAGTAAATCATCTTCCTCATTTAAAGACTCAATATCGTCATCTTCATCGTCCGTATTATTCTGAAACATCTCTTGTTCTTTAAGATAAGTGTCGTAAGGCTTGTGTAATTTGCGACTGTATCCCGATAGGGTTGCTAGTCTGTAAGCATCTGCATCTGTTACGTCTTGCCAAAATAACATCTCATCTTTTGTTTCTCTATATTCTCTCTCCTTTTCTCTGAAATCATGAATTGTTTCGATAATATCCGCTTTCAACTCATCAATTTTTTCTTCTGACAAAGGAACTTCTACATAACAATCCTTAATAACAAACTTCTCTCTTACTTCATCTGGTAAACAATCAATAGTATTTTCAAGAATCATCGTGTCTACATATGAGTCAATATCATCTTCATATCCAAAATGTTTTAGCCACATCTTTGCAGTATTAACTAAACTCTCGCCTATACTATTTCTTTCTACATATCTGTCTTTGAAAGTACCGTTTTTCTGCTCATATGTAACTGTTACATATTTAAGGAAGTTCCATTCGCAAACAATATCCTCTAACGGAATACCTAATGCTTGTCTAATACCTTCAGCGTAAATTACCAACTGACCACACTCTGCATCAATCTTCTGTCCTGTGTATCTTGTACTTGTTTTCCAATCAACAATTCTAATTCTTGTTCTTTCGTTACCATCTTCATCCACATATTTTTCTGTGAATAAGAAGTCAATATATCCTTGAAGAACGATATCATCACTAATTCTGATTGTTATGAAATGCTCAATTCTGTGTGGTTGCTTAATAACATTGTGATTTCTAAAGAAATGGCGAACACAATTCTCATACTTATTAGCAATCTTTTCATTCTTTTCAGCATCGTTTCTATCATATTTCAACTCTGCGATATTCATTGTCAGCAAGGAGTCTTCATATAAGTCAATCATATCCTCATATTTAACTTCTCCCTTGTATAACTTCTCAATGATGTCATGACAATATCCACCAGAAACAGCATAAATACCATTAGTTCTGTCTTCTTTTTCATGTAATACATACTTCAAAAATGCTTCCCAATGGTCTTGCTTATAACAATGATATTTGCTCCAACTATCAAGAGTTTTAACTTTTAACTGACTGCAAATCTCATTTAATTCTTCCCTTGTTTTTCTAGCCAATCCTTATATAATCTCCTTTCTTGCTCATCATAAACTGTTCTATGTTTCTTCATAAATTCGTATATTTTGTTAGGCATATCAGCAGGACTATCTTTACTACCCTTTTTAATCAATCCCCATTTGTCATACATATAAGAAACTTTTCTGATAGGATAAAATTTCTCACATTCTCTTCTAACCAAATTGATGTCAATTCCTTCATCAAGAGCAATGATAATTTCAACATTAAGACTAATTAGTATCTTTACTTGTTCTTCTGTAAACTCGCAATTACCTATTGCAACAGCCGTACCATCTTTTCGTGAGTATCTTTTCAATACTGACTTTTGAGCTTCTAATGCTACACAATATCCAGCCTCTTGTATTGTTTTATAATTCTCATTCAACCCGTAAACATTGATACCTTTTGGATATGTATTTGATAACTTAAAGAATTTAGGAATATCAAATATTTCATAGTTTTCTACTGTTGTTCTGCCACTAACACCTATATAATCATTGTCATCTCCATCCCATTTACGTTCTGGAATAACAATTCGTTTTCTATCATATGAATACCCAATATTAAATCTCTTACAAGCAAACGGCATAACACCTTCTCTAATCCAACCAATATAGGGTAAATCCACATATTCTTTCATACACGAATCATCATATATGGGAACGTCTTTATCTAACGTATGTCGTTTCTTTCTTACCTTTTTGAAGATTTGTAATGGGTCATTTTTTTCTTCTTCTTTTTCTTTACTGTTGTATGTGTAACTCAAACCTAATACCTTATGCAGATATTTATTCGCTTTACCAAATGGAAGGTTTTTTATCTCCATTACCAAAGTGAATATGTCCCCCATTTTGTTGCCATCGCCACATCTAATAGCAGATGAGAGATTGTTTTTCTTTACACATACAGCAGTCTTATTTGTACCGTCAGGTAAGGCAGCTCGCCATTCGCCTTGATATTCTTTGATATCATGACATCCTAATGATTCCAATATTGTGAATACACTGTCATTTTCAATTATGTATTCTTTTAAATCGTCTGCATTAATGTACGCTCACCGCCTTTTCCTTAAAAATCAACTGGTACAGAAGTAAATCCTACTTCTTTTAATAGGTTTCTGCTCATATCATGTTCTACGACAATTTGAACTGTATTCGCAGCACCCTCTCTATTCTTAACAATAAATAGTAATTGATAATGCTTATCATGGTCTAAATTGACAGGAATCTTTGATTTACCATTCTTACCTTCTAATTTGTAAACCTTTAAAGCATTTTTTTCGCCTGTATATTCATCATCAAAAACATCACGAATCATAATACAAGTACTTGCAACGTCAATAATATTCTTCGCTTGTCCAATATTATCTTGACTGTAAAATCTCTGTCTTGCAGATGACTTTGCCAACTGAAATGTGATTGTAATATGTACATCTTTACCACCATCTGATTTAACTGCATCATAAATATCAACCATAGCTTGTTGCATTTCTAACCACATCCTGTCATTTCTACTACCTGAATCTGCTTTGAAAGTATCAAGGATGAAATACTTAACACCCAAACTCGCATATTTCTTAATGACTTTAATAGCCTTTTCAGTACGATACTTATTGAATGGAATGATTGTGATTGTATTATCACTTGCTTTTGACTTAATCCAATCTGCACATTTTCTAAGCATTTCCATAACTTCATCTGAATACTTACCATCTCTTACAACAAACTTCTGCAAGTCGAATTTGTAAATGTTGTTGGCAACCCACACCAACATTTCTCTCTGCCATTTCTTCTTGCCTTCTTCATTAATCATGATTACTAACTTTTCACCATGTTTTATTGTTGAAGGAATACACATAGACCTTACCAACGTTGTCTTACCCATATTTGATAAACCACCAATCAAAGTAATATTGCCTGTCATCTGACCGCCTGTTTCTTTGTTTAATAAAGCCATATCATTGTATGGAAGACCAACAGCGATACCTTCATTCAATTCATTTATCAGTTCGTCAATACCTTCTTCTATGGAATATGACTTAGTTTCTTCATCTGCATTGATAAAAATGTGGTTCAGAATTGCTTCATATTCAACATAAATATCATCTAAAGACATATCTGCAAATTCGCTTAGTCTGTCATATACTGGAAACTTGTTTTTCAACAACATCAAAACTGTATTCCACTTATTAAGTTCTGCTATGTATCCATTAATATTTTCTACTTTTACATACTCAGTAGCCTTTTCGATGGTATCAAAACCACCATACTCATCATATTTCTGTTTTAATTTACTATGTTTTTCGAGATATAAACCAACAGTAATCTCATCAAGTGTTGATTTCTTCTCTTTAATAACTATGTCATATGCAATCTGCCAATAAACTCTCCAAGTATTCTCAGTAAAGTCTTCCAATTTTAATTGGTAGTCATACATCAAATCAGGTTTCTTAAAAAAGATAGAAACAATATTGGCTTCACAAGCGAGTTTATATTCTTTTACTGTCTTTGCTGCTTTTATAAGTTCTTCCTGAAAAGGAGTTGTTTTCTTTTCGTTCTTACTCTGAGCCAATTGTCCCTCCTAAAATAGTTTCTTTAATTTATCATTGACATCTTTTGTCTTCTTTGAATATTCAGCACCTTCATTAAACTGGTTATCAAAAGACTCACTCTGTATTTTTTCTTCTTTCTTTTTAGCTTGTTGTAATCGGATATACACATCGTTGATTTCTGGTTCTACCATCTTGACAATCAAATTGATTTTGTGCGTTTCATCCTTGATTTTGGTTTCATTCTTAACAAGATAATCTAAGATTTTTCTCTTACATAACTTAAATGCACATAAGATTGTGTAATCGTCATAACACGCTTCACTTTCTATATTGTTATTTGCAATATGCAAACCTTTCTTCAAACCTTGTAATTTCAAAATAAGATGTTTAGGCAGTTTCATATTGTCGTCATATTGTAATATTTCCTTTTTTACATATTCACAAAGGTCAATCCATTCTTTATTCTTTGGTTCTTTCTTTGCACGAGCCAAAAACTCACCTCTAATCTATTTGCTCTGGCTTATTACACCAGAGCAAATACTTATTTTTTTTATCATTCTCTTATGCTAACTGTAATTTTGTGAAATCAACCAATTCAGTTAAGTCTTCAACAGTCTGCATTTCAATCTTCTTTACATCAATCTTCTTCTCTTTAATGAGATTATTGATTTTGCTGATAGCGTCCATGTTTTTATCTTCCTTGAGCTGTTTCATCATTTCCTTCCACTCATTAGCAAGATCCTCAGCCTTATCAGCCTTATCTACCATAGATTCAGTAGAAGTCTTTAAATCATTCTTGTAAGAAGTCTTATTTACTTCAAGACCATTCATAGAATCGTAGTAACCCTTCCAAATATCAAAGCAAGGATTTTCGATATGTTGACCAACCTTTGTTACATTAGTTCTATCTTTGATAACTTCTGCCCAGAAAGATACATTGCCATCCTTGTCCTTCTTTGTGTAGTGACGAAGAATTGTATCATAATCAAACTTAACTGACTTATGCATATCAGGCTTGTAACCAATTACCTTCTTGCCATCATCATCCTTAATCTCTACTTCCTGTGCTACAGATACAACGTGTGTACCCTTAGAAGAAAGGTCAATCTTTGCTTGCTGAAGTTTCATATTAAGAATCTTAATACGCCCCCACTGCTTAACACTTATACCAGCGTCATCAACATCTCCACCCTTCTTTCTTGCACGTCTCTCTTCTACTTCGGTTGCACCAATCTGCATTGTTGCATAAAATTTTGTTTCGGAGTCAATAGAAAGCGTTTCAATCTTCCCATCATATTCACCATCAATGAAAGCGTCTAAGTCTTCTTCTAACTCATCTAAATCAGATGTGTTATCTACTAACAATAAATTATTGTAAGTCTTACCATTATTAAGAGTAATATCTTTGCCCTCATAATGAGCTACACCTGTCTCCGAGTCGATACACGCAACGTTTGGGAATGTTAATTGAAATGTAGACTTTCCACTTCCTGATTCTCCATAACTTAAAAATTTACCACCAATTTTTGCAGCTTTAGCTTCTCTAAACATTTAATGTCCTCCTATTATTAAACTGTTATCATATGAATATTTTCCAAAATATTTTTGTTCAGCTTCTTTTCTTGCAACGACAGCCTCTTCAAAATTTGTAAAATATCCCAATGTAATTCTCTTCTTATTTTTAACTTTAATTTGTGCATACCACTTGTTAATTCTTTTATCAAAACAGACACCAGTAACACCGCTTGTATTATCAATACGTTTAATATGATTCATATTATTTTGGCTATTGGTACATTTCCTTAATTTCGATTTCCGATTATCTAATGTATTGTGTTTAATATGGTCTATAACTATATCCTTATCAAAACAATTCATAATCAATCTATGAAATAATATATTATTCCCTGTTGAAGAATCATAAGCGATTAAATAACGACCATCAAAACTCCAACAATAATCTTTAATCTTATCATAGTCCTCTAAGTCAAAATAAAACTCCTCATTTGTATTGCTAGTAATCCCTATTCCAAATTCTCCTGATAAAATATATTTGTTGTATTTAGCGTTACACGAAGATGTTCTTTCTTTTTGTAAACAACCACATGACTGAGTGTGTAAAGTGGTTAATTGTGATGTGGTAGCTATCACAATCTTTTCACTACCACATTCACAAATACATTTCCATAATGCTTTACCATGTTTATCAGAACCATTTCGTTCAATCACTTTTAATCTACCGAATGTCTGTCCAGATAAATTTTTTACATTACCTCTTGCCATAACCTTTTACATATTGTCTAACATTGCAAGTAAATCATCTTCTTCTGATGCGTCATCGGAATCTGCTTCACTACTTGTATCTTCTTCATCATCAGTTTCTACACCAGCGTCATTAAGTGCCTGTGCATAGAAATATAAGTCAGAATCTTCATACTTAGCTTCTTCAAAAGCAACAGTAGGCTTTCTGTCATCATCCTGTCCTACATAAGTAATGTCAGGCTTAATGATAACCATTCTACGTTCACGGTTATTACCACCGACTGCACACTTAGCCTTTGCTTCTTCCTCAGAATATAATCCCATTTCAATCAGTTCCTTGATATCGTCTGGAATATCATCTTCTGTCACATTTACGATAGCAGCACCCTCAATTAAGTCACCGACTACTGTAAGAACATTCAAAGTATTCTTCTTCTTTACCTTGAAGAATCTCTGTAACATCTTTGCAGTGATTTCAGGGTTCTCATTGATAGCAATTTCAAACTGTTTTGGATATGTAACATTCTTCTTAATTGCTACCTTCTTGCCATTAATCTTAGGCTTACCTACATAATCAATTACATAAGCATCAAGTGTGATAGTGTTCTTTTCACTATTTGTCTTGCCAATACTGTTAGAATCAAGAAGAATAGTCTGTGTAAATGTTGCTTTAAAATCTGCTTCATCTTCTACCTTAGAAAGTACGATAGATGTAATTTCCTTCTTAACAGATACATTATCTTCATATTCACTATATCCGATATTTCCCTTAACATTAACAATCATGCCATCTTTAAGATGCTCATTCAGATATTCAACTGCGTCATATGCACTAAGGAATTTTTTATATACTGTCTTACCCTTAATATCCTTTTCTACACCAACTGTAATGAATGCAGTATCGGCAATTTCATCAAAGAGTGATTCATCTAATCTGTCTTCCCATGCAATATTTGCTCTCTTACTCTTTCCTTCATCATCCTTTTCATCCTTGCAAAATGGTGTTAAAAAGTTGTCATCATCAGGGAAGAAACCACCACGCATCTCGCCATAAACCATATTGCCGTTTCCGCAATCTACGCCAAGATACATCTGATTATCTGTCCAACCAGAATCGTAAGTGTTGTCAAGATTAAATGTCTTGTCTGTAACCTTTACCTTACCAATAAGTGTAAAACCTGCCTTGCCCTTCTTTAGTGCCTTTCTTTCTGTACTTTTTGCCATTTAATAGCCTCCTTGTTTATTTAAAATATTTTTTAGTAACGTATGTGAACGGTATCTCTACCGATTGCATAGGATAAATTTATGTAAAATCTATCTACAAACAGCTAATTTAGAGCGCACTCACCCAAGGTGTACTGTTTTGCCACCTACAAACAAACGTATTTACTTTTCAAAACTTGGAATTTTTAAGATTAAATCTTGTGTTTTGTATGTTTGTTCTTAATAAATACTTCTCTATCTATAGACCGCCAAATCTGTTTTTTGTTAGATAGAGGTTTTTGGCCATTCTTCAAAGGTCATACCTTCTACGAAAAAGAATTCACTCCATGAGCCACAATCCAATTTCAATCGACCATTTTCTTCCCAAACTCTTGTGTAATAGCTTTTGAAATTATGGTCATCGAGAAACTTGTTAATCTCTTTACTTATTTCTTCTCTATTCGTTGGCTCTGCGATTACTCTTTCTTCGCCACGACTGTTTTGGAATATTAACTTCATTATGTACTATTATTCTCCTTCCTACTTGGAATCATTGAGATTATGTAACACCAAGGAAGTAACAAATACTCATCATCTTCTGTTAGGAAATGAGCCTGTCCTACTCCCCAACCGTTAATATTCATCAGTGTAACATTCTTGTGTTTTCTTACACATGATTGTTTAATATCTCTATGGGACATACTTAGTGTTTCTAATTGTATTTTGTTCCCTATGTACTCAATGTCATAAGTTTTACCTATAACATTATCTTCTCTTTCTGGTTTTCTGATGTTCTCACCTCCTAAAATGTCAATGAAATAAGAAATTTATCTATTTAATAAAATATAATCTTGTTGTTTTTTCACCATAACATTCTGCGTATGACATTCTAAATTTGAATTTAGGTTTTCCATTAACATCATCAATTACATGAAGCAATTTAGGCTCTACAATAAACTCTTCTCCTTCTATCATCATACACACTATATTATTTATCATTGCTGTCATTTCTTCTACCGTATAAATATCTTCTGTATCTAAAACACTGAGTTCTGTTAATCCCCTTTTATTTAATCCATGTGTATGTAAACATATTTTGCCATTTTCTTCAGGAATTGCATGAACTATCCAATCAATTTTAATTCTCTTTTTTCTCATAATTATTATTTCTCCTTTACAATTTTTATTTCTTTTAGATATTTTTCAAATTTTACCAAATTCTCTTCTGCTTTCTTAAGTTCGTCTTTTCTGTTGTCAATCATTTTTAGATAATGTTGATGTTTTTGTTCCATTTCATCTTTTATTTTTTTATTCAATTTTAATTTTGCTATTTTTTCATTTTCAGCTATTACTACACATATATCTTCTCTTTCAAAATCATAGAAAGTTCCAAACGATGATTTTTGATATATAGTAACACCATCAACGAACCTATCTAAGTCTAACTTCCTTTCTTGATTTTCAAATAGATAATATAAAAATCTTTCTCTTCCTTTTCCTTGAATTATTTCGCTCTGAAAAACATCAAATTTGTAATTGAACTCATCTAACAAATAGCCATCTCTCTCGTCTATTATTGGATGAAAACTATAAACATGACAATTTTCATATTTTGGTGGTTGCATCATTTTGTTCCAATTTTCAATAACACGATAATCACTTTCAGAAAACCCAGTACCTTTTTGACAATCAGGACAATAACATTTATGCTTTTTATCAACAAATTCATATTCATCAAAAAGTGAATATGTTTTATGTATTCTCTCTATGATTTGTGGTTTTTTACCACACCCCATACAAACATAAAGTTCTGTATATTTTTCAAATTCTTTAACTTCTTCTTCGTTAAGTAATCTCAGATTGGTTGATGGCGTTTTCTTTTTTGTTTTTTCTTTTTTAGGCCTTCTCATACACTCTCCTTCCTGCTGAGTATTTTATATTTTACTCAACTTTTTCTCCTTAAAATCAATGATTTAACTGATTCTTCGTTTTGACATCTCACAATACAAATTACTAATCTCAAATCCTAAATATCTTCTGTTATTATCTTTTGCAGCTTTACAAGTAGTTCCTGTACCGCTAAACGGGTCAAAAACCACATCATTCTCCTTTGTACTTGCAAGAATACACCTTGTAGGCAAATCAATATGAAATGTCGCAGGATGCCCACTTTCTTTTCGTGGTACTTTCTTCATCTTCCATACATCAGTCAAACATTGGTCGTTATGTAATTTTAAACTTGGGTCTTTATTTAGAACAAATAACAATTCATGTACTGGAAAGAATCTTCTCTTATCTACATTAGCACTTGCACCAAAATCCAAAACCACAATCTGAGCAATATTCCAATTTGTCTGTAATATCCATTCCAAAGGAGATGACATACTCCCCTTTATAATTCTGTTTTTGTGGTTATAAAACATATAACCATCATCTGCTAAGATACGATAACACTCATTTAATAAGTTAATCTGCTCTTCCTTATACTGTTTTTCTGGAATTTTATCTTTGAAACCTTCATAATCTCCGTATGTAATACGTTTACCATCAATGAATGTGTGGAAATCTCCACCCAAATTGTATGGTGGTGAAGTGATAATACAGTTGATTGACTTGTTTTCAATTTGTTTCATGCCTTCAAAACAGTCCATATTGTAAATATTATTTAATTCTATTTATATCTTCTCCTTTCAAAAATGTCCTTAAATCCGAAATTTTAACAGGATTTTAGTCATTCCTGATAGTTACTTCTGTTTTTCTATCCCATGACCAATCCACATCAAAACCACTCATTGTATCTGTACTAATTTTCTTACCATCTTTAAATACTAATGGCTTACCTCTATATGGAACAAACACAACTGCTTCAAACGCATTATCCTTGTCTTCATAATTAGCAGAGATTGTCTGATTGTAAAGATTAGCATAATACTGTAATGAGTCTGCTAAACTATCTAATGTTTTCTTCTCTATTCGTGCATCAATAAAACCTTTACTTATTTCACGGTAGTAAACACCCATGTCAGACTTTACTTCTTTAATTGCTTCTAAAATTTTTTTAAACATTTGTATCTCCTTTCAATTTTCTCGATAAAACCCCAGTTTCAAGGATATTTTCAATTTAAAATCCTAGGAAAATCAAGGGTTTTCAGACTTGACAATTTCTTCAAATGCGCCTGCTTGTACTAAATATCCTAAATAATATCTAACACCCTTAATCATGGCATTCGCTACTACTGGGTCTGAACCATATAAATCAGATATTTCGTTTATACAATCAAACGCTGCTGATTTTGCACCTATTGGTGTCATATGAAATTCTTTTGCTAAATCTTTTAACATCTTTTCACCTCTATCTTCTCTTTTAAAAGCCATCCTGTAACCCACTCCAATCAGTATTACAATCTCTATAGGCTTCACTCTTAGCTTCTCTAATTGCTTCCTTGACAACACCTAGAGATAAAATATCTTTCTTTAATTTCTTATTCTCTTTTCTTAGTCGTTCAAGTTCTGACTGTTTTGAACCAACCTGACATTCTAACTCGTAAACATACCTACGCAACATTCTACCTTGTTTATTTTCATCTTTTTCTTCTGCGATTTCTCTCCATCTTTCAGAAGTTGGTTCTACATCGTATGCCACATTCTCACCTCAATTCTTCTCTAACTCGCATCAGAATTTTACCAAGATGATTTTGTCCTTTACCATTCACAGTTCCCCAAATTCTATCACCCCAAGTATTACCTTCTTCTAAATGCTCATCATCTGTTGCAAGTAATTTGGCTTTTAATTCTTCATTCTGTGAAAACTTAGCAAGACAAATTTCATACATGATGCCATATTTTACTTTCTCCCAATCATATCTGAGTTGAACGTGTCTACCCTTTCTCTTTGCTGATGAAGGGTCTAAGGTAGAGAATTTTTCTCTCACGGACTTGTCCAACACTTTAGCAGATTGAAACGCAGCTTCATTATTTCTATATGTAATACCATCCCAAGTAATAGGAATTTCAAAGAAGTTACTTAGAAAATAGTATTTTCCACGAAATTCATTTATCATAAACTTCTCCTTTCTCAATAAAACGTTTGTTTTGTGGAGAGTGTAATTATTTACACCTTTCTAATCAAATTTCGACTAGACTACTTAGGAACTCCACATGTCCATCTACTACTTCAGATTATTACTAATCTATCCGTAGATACTTTAAACTATTGTATTTTTCAACATGAATGTCTTTTTCGTTAAAATTTAGAATATTCATAGCACCAACTAAATCTCTATGTTGTTTATATCCACACTTACATTCATAATTTCTGCCCGTTGGTTTATGTTTATTACCACATTTAGGACACGTTTGAGAACTATAAGCTTCTGAAACTTTGACAAATTCAATACTATATCTGCTTAGCTTGTTCTCTAACTGCAATGTCAATAATCCATAACACCAATCATTAAGTTTCTGACCTACTAATTTATTGGCTCTTTCTTTTGTGTTTCTTGTACAAGTATCCAAATCTCCATAATAAACCTTTGATATACCATTCTGAATACAGTAATCCAAGTATAATTTACTTATTTTGTGAACACAGTCCAAAATCTGCCTATCTGATTTGATTTTCAATTTGTAGATGGCACGACTGTATTTCCTATACTGTCTACTTCCTTTAGTAAGTTTGTCTCGTTTACTACGAAGTTTTGCTTGCTCCTTGTTCTGAAGCCTTTTGATACTCCTTAATTTTCTACCAGTGATAATTACACCATTACCATTATTATCTATTGAAGTTATACTATGAATTTCGCCTAAATCAATAGCTGATACATTGCCTGATTGAATGTCAGTATTAGTCTTTGGTTCTTTGTACTTGATTGCTAAACACAAACCATTCCTATATACTAATTCTACCTCTACAACATGTTTTGGCATTGTTTTAAATGTGCAACATATTGGTTTTTGAATACGACCATTTTCATCTAATTTCTTTGATAATCGAATTTGATGTTTCTTATAGTCAATTACATAACTAAATACATTCCAACCTACTACATAATATTTCTTCTTTTTATAAGGAAGGTTTACTCTGTGACTATTCTGATGCCCTGCCTTTCTGGATTTGAACATTGCTGTTCTTGATGTTTCATATTTAATGTAAACATGTTGATTACCAACTGCATGAAGAGGTGTAATATTTTTTACAAAAGTCTGCAATTCACTCTTCTTCATTAATCTTCCATTTTCTTTATAGAAGTCATTATCTGCTTTTACAATTTTGTTCCAACAATCACCAGCCCAACGACTGCATTGCATCAAATAGCTGTAATCTTCATCAGAACATTTAACTGGAATAATCATTGTTTTGTAAAAATAACCATCATCAAGTGTAGGTAATGGTGTTTCAAAAATTTCAGTAACTACAAAATGTCTATTGTCAGGTCTTTCATATTTACAATAACTCTCTAGCTTTTCAAGAAACTCAACTTTCTTATTAGTAGCTTCTGAACATTTGACACCTAATGTATCACACAGTTCTTTATAAGTGTATCTTTCGCCTATCTTAATATTCTCTACTCTCATCTCGTTTTCACCTCGCTTTCTAAATAGATGATACCACCGACGCACCACTTTGTCAACACCAAAGTGATATCACTAATACATTTTCTTGACACCACCGTTATTCAGTGATACAATTACCTTAATGGAGGTGATTTCAATGGCAATAGGTGAAGATAAAACTCGTACCAATATTACATTCCCTAAAGAGTTAAAAGCCAAACTAGAGGAATTAGCTCAAAAGGATGGTCGCTCATTCAATAATCTTATTATCAAAATTCTTTCTGATTATGTAGAGGATACTCAAAAGTAGGGTATCCTCTTTATTTTGGCAATGAAATCCCCGTTTTATGGCTATTTGAATTTATTCTTGATACTCTCTTTCATACAAGAAATTACTAATTCAACCCAAGATTCATCATCTGTCAACATATCATCTACCCATTCCCCAATAGTACAACCAAAATCAACTTGGCTACGAATCTGCTCTCTTAGTTCTTCCTTGATAAGAGCTTTAATTTCGTCATCAGAAATGCTCATTGCAACTTCCTTGAATCGTTCTGCTATCGGCTTTAGAGTAATATAATCTTGTACTTGCCCACTCATACTTTACTTCTCCATTTCCTCTTCAATAATCTTTATGATTTCTTCTGTATAATCACGAAACAACTGAACATAATGAAGATGATAATTCTTAATCAGAGCATCTTCCATATCGTCAAAGTTCTCTTCGATTCTTTTAATTAATCTTTCCTTATCCATTACTTCTCCTTTTGCCTTAAAACACAGGTTCAATTGCTATTCGTCTTCTTGGTCTTCTCTCTGCAAATCTTGAATGATTTCTAAAATTTTTCTTGCATTGTACATATATATCCATCCATATCTAGGAGAAGTCCCATAGTCTCCATATGATAAAACCAACCAAGACCAGAATATGCCACCGAACTCATCTACTTTACTTCTTCCATATTTTGATTGCCAATCAGGACGAGATATTGACTTATATCTATTCTCAAAAGTTAAGTCATTTTTCAAAGATTCTTTTAAGCATTCAACAATGTCGTTTACATCTTCTTCATATCCGTTATAGAATGCTATACTCAAAAATGAATCAATAGCATTTATATCTTCTTGTGTAAAATCATGTACATCACTCATCTAATTCACCTCGTTCCACTTTAAAACTGACCTTTTAAGTAGAACTTTTCATTAGTAATATCAAATCATCTCCATGAACCCACGCTAATATATGATTGTCATCTAAAAATGTTAGCTGATATTCATTTTTATCCTCAAAAGTTCCACCCAACTTTTCTTCCATCATTTGTTTATATGTTCCAGATATATAAGCCTTTCGATTAAACCAATGGTCGTCAATATATGGTTCAATTCTATAACCACTTGCATCAATTATTACTCTTTGTTCAATACTATATCTTTTACAAATAACGACATCGCCTTTATCAAATCTTCTCATTAGATTCTCCTAATAAATCATTTCTTTCATGGCTATTTCTGCCATACAATGTGCATCATAATTGAGTCCTTAGAAATAAAATTATTCACTTCATACCCAACTCAACCAACTCACCAGTAATCTTATCTAAATATGTTCTGTATTCTTCTGAATAAGGTATCTCAAAATCACAACTGCTATTACCAATGCATGAAGCAAAGAAAATTAATTTTGCCACTTCTTCCTGAAATTCCTTATATCTCTTGTAGGATTCATTTGCTCTTTTCTGCACTTCTTAACATATTATTCACCTTCTTCCTTAACGAAATATCTTTCGATAATTGAACCATCTATATCAATTTCCCAATCCGTTTCATCGAGCCTCCACATACTTCTTAATTTTAAATGGTCGCAGAAATTATCTCTAATCTTTGTAATAGTGTCGTATGGGTCAATTACAATTTTGATGCCATCCCTCGTGTAACCATACTGACAAGCACCATTGAGTTTATACTTATCTCCTATTTTTATTTTCATAAATTCACCACCTTAAATCTAAGAAATTAATCGAGATTTTGTAGTTCTCTCTTAATCTCCTTCTCGGTTTCTCTACGAAACTTTTTCTTAAATAATCGCTTATTTTTCTTTTTCATTTTCTGCCAACCTCTATGATTATTAGCCCAACAAGCACAACATCTGCTAAACCAAGATTGACCATTATTTGAAAATTGTCTACGTGATACTTCGTTTGATTTCATTCAATCACCTATTAATAATCCTCTCTATTTGTAAAACAAATCAGATAATCACAAGCATCAACATCTCTAGCAACAATAACCATATGAACTCCATATTCATCTTCACAATACAAAATACGACTATCTTTTCTACAAATCTTTGCGGTGGAATCAATAACATTCTTAATAATGTTATCTACTCCCTTCTGAGTTTCTTGCCAGCAACCTTCTTCTACAACTTCTTGCCAACAATTCTGATATAATCCATAGCAGCAATACCACCACTCACACATAGATGAATGTTTATTTTGTCGTAATAGTTCATATAAAGCTCGTTTTGACAACTTTTTAAACTCATAATTACGATTGAATCTCTCAGAATAATCTCTCTTTACATGATTTAAAAGTTTATATCTCTCTTGTTTCTTCATAAATTCACCTCCAAAATAGCTTTACAACTCTGGATTTATTGGTTAACATAGATGCCTCATATTTGATATTTTTGCATTGCCATCCATTGCTTTGAACTGCCAAAATGCGACTTTGCCTTTTTCAATGCTTAATTGCTTTTCTAAATCTTCAATTTGCTGTATCAATGTAATATTTTCTTCTTTAATTTTCTTATACTTTTTTCTTAATTCTTAAAACGAACATATTACTTCACCTCAATCCTGCTTTGAAATGTTAGATTTATTGATTGAGATAATTTACAATTTCGTTTATCTTATCCCACATCAAATTCATATTTGTGCAAATACTTTCCATGCCATTTTCGTCAAAAACTATTTTCAAAGGCTCAATCATTTTGTTATTTGAGGGTTTAGTTTTTTGTTTTGTTATTTTTCTAATCTGTTCTTCTATATCTTCTGGATTTGGTGCTGCCATAAATATCTCACCCACTTTCTATTTCTCCTTAAAAGCAAAAATCTATTTGATATTTATTTCTATTTCTTTCCATAAATCAGACTCTAAGAAATCTGAATATTCTTTAACTTTTTTACTTACGACTTCGCCATCATCAATGCCATTTATTGTGAATTTTCTTCCACATCTTCCACATTTAACACAAGATAATCCATATGTATTTTCGTTAGTGCAGCCTACAGATATATCTACCATTTCCACCTCCATTCTCTCAATAAAAGAGTTGTTCAACGGCTATAAAAATAGTCTATGTTTTAACTCTTCATCACTCATGTTTTTAATCTTCTCTAAAGCCAATTCTCTGATTGATAAAGAGCTAACTGGTATATTGCAATCTTCCACAACAATATCTGTAACAGTTACTTCTCCATACTCAGGGTTAGAATCTCGAATAGATTCTCTCAAGAAACTCTCTGTCTCACTCTGAGTGTGATTGGTAAAAAGTCCTTATCATAAGAAGAAATGGGATAATAACATTTAAACAAATCTAAATTGCTATCATAGCACCATAACTCTTTAGACCACCAACCATCATCTTCACACCAATCATGATTGTTTTTATTATATGTAATACGAATTTGCTTACCATTTTTCAGTTCTTCTATATACTTTTTCTCCACATTTACCTCCCAAATCTCTTGAAAATGAAAATTTCATGGCTATTTATAACAATGCTTCTTGATGATTTTAATAGCCTTGTTTAAGCCATAATTCTCACCAATCTCATATTTCCACTTCTGTTCATATTCTTCTGTTCCACCATTTAAGACATTGTTACCTTTCTCATCAATATTCATTTCTCCTTTTAATTCAGAAATGATTTCGCCAATGTCATAAACATCACCTAACATAAATGGCAGTCGCACTCTGTCTCTATTTCTATTCACAAAGAAATATTCTTCAATATCCATAACCCTTGTCTGCATTACAAAGTCACATAAGACCTTGCTCATATTTAAGAGTTCATCTTCTGAGATAGGACAGTTAGAAACTAAGTCATTGAATTTCTTGCCAGTCTCTAAATCCCACTTTTCTCTTTCAGACCACTTGATTTTTGTGTCATATGCTAATTCTAAATTTGCGTTCAATACCTTAATCTCTTTGTCAATCATTTCTATAAGTTTCTTGAAAAACTGTTTTGTCATTTAACCTACTCCTTAAAGATACAATTATTGTATGGACTCAAACACACATTATTAGCTGCGATGTTAGCCATTCTACCTACCATCTTCAAAGATTCTCTGATAATAGTTCCATTAGGTACTCTATTTTCATTACCCATATGTCCCCATTTATAAAAATCTTCTCCTTCTTTTCCTTTGGTTTTCACATATTCTTCTGCGTATTCAATCTCGTCTTTTGCTAATTTCAAAGACTGAACCATATAATCAATCTGTTCAACTGTTGTCATTCGTCTCACCTCTCCAAAAACTTATTCTTCAACATTCCTCTAAACGCAATAGGACTATCAATTATCTGCCTTGAATATTCAAACTGTTTTAAGAATCTCAGTACATCTCTCGAATCTCTTGTTTCTAATGGTAAGAATTTTACATATTCTTGCTTACCTGCAATACAAACTACTGCCCAACTATGTTCTTCTGTATGAAATCCTACATCAACACCAATATCCACGAGCTGCGTAATTAATCTTCTACACTCTTCTACTTCTTTTTCTGCATTATGTAATTGATTTTCTGCATCTCCTAATTGAACAGAAGCCATTCTAAACCTATGTACTGATTCTCCAATATTTTTTTCTATGTAATTTATTCTCTGAATCTCATCTGCAAATAACCAATTCTTTAGTTTTTCTTTAAGTTTCAAATTCTCACCTACTTCCAATACTTATCCCATTCTTTTTAATTCTTGAACTGTATATGGATTTGGGATAATGCAATTCATCTTTTTAGCCATCTCATTAATATAATTTCTCTGTTTTTCAGAATGCGTTATAATTGGATAACCTGTAACTTCACTTGTGTAAATTAACTCTGCTGTTTTACATTGCGCTCTTCCTTTAATTATTAATCTCATATTCCCTCCACAAAACAACAATGAAACCGATGTTTTAAGGCTAAAACCACTCTCCAAAAGCCTTATTTTTCAAGGTTTTCAGAGAGTGAAATTTCTACTAGCCAATCATTTTCAAGAAATCTTCCTCTGAAATAATAGGAATACCAAGTTGTTTCGCTTTGGAATTTTTACCAGATGTGCTCGTAACATCATTATTGATAAGATAACTTGTCTTAGCACTTACAGAACCCGATACCTTTGCTCCTAAAGATTCTATAACTCCAACGAGTTCATCACGATTCTTGTAGTGTACTAATGAGCCTGTGATTACGAATACTTTTCCTGATAAATCAACACCACTACTTTTTTCTTCTACTTTTTCAAAGGTAAACTCATCTGCCAAATCAGAAATCATATCCATATTTACAACAAAATTGTGGATGCCATTTTGCATTGTTTCGCCAAAATCATCTAATAATGTGTATCTGAATGGCTGAGAAACACCTATCTGATACCATTCTTTGAAATCATAATTGAAATATTTAGCAATTGTTTTACTTGCAGAACGTCCAACCAACGGAATGCAAAGTGCGTAGATAAATCTATCTAATGTAATACTTCTACTTTTCTCAATCGCATCAAGCAATTTCTCAACAGACTTCTTACCAAAACCATCGAGTTTACTCATCTCATCTTTATGCTCTGACAATCTGTAGATATCTTGAAATGAATTTAACCATCCCAACTCAATCAACTTCTCTAAAGTCTGTTCAGATAAACCGTCTATATTGACTGCATTTTTGCTAACAAAATGACTCAATTTTCCAAGCAATTTGCCCTTACACTCTGAATTATCACATACAAAAATTTCAGACGATTTTTCCTTAATAATTGATGTTTTACCACCGCATATAGGACATTTTTCTGGAATAGAAAAACTATTGCTCTTTGTTAAGTTTTCTCTCACTTGAGGGATTATGGCATTGGCTTTATAAACTGTAATCTCATCCCCAATACCCAACTGCAATTCTTTACAGATACTAATATTATGGAGTGAAGCACGTTCCACGCTTGTTCCTTCCAGTTCTACAGAATCGAAAATTGCTGTTGGTGTTAAAACTCCTGTCTTACCCATCGTCCATTCGATATTTCTTAAAATTGTAGTCATTTCGTCCTCGAAGAACTTGAAGGCTATGCTATGACGTGGGTGATGCCCTGTCATTCCTAAAGACACTCCATAAGAAATACTGTCATAAACCATGACGAGTCCATCTATCGGAAATCCTTGTTCCGACGCTTTATTTTTCAAACTTTCGATAATCTTATTAATGTTTTCTTTATCAGAAGACTTGTTTGTGTACGTAAATAGAGGAACAATATCAAATCCTAGATTCTTTACAAACTGCAATCTGAATAAAAATGAATCATCTGACTTAATTTCCTCTTCTATTTCAGGAACTTTCCAAGCAATGAATTTGATATATCTCTGTGCAGCAATATTACTATCTAACTGTCTTACAGAACCACTTACAAGATTACGAGGATTTTTATACTTATATTCTTCAGATAACTTTGAATTAATTTTCTCAAAGTCTGGATATGTAATAATTGCTTCGCCCTCTACTTCCAATCTTCCTTTATACTCAATATTGAGAGGAATGTTTGTAAATACTTTTGCATTGTGTGTAATCAACTCACCAATCTCACCATTTCCACGAGATTCTGCTTGAACTAACTCGCCATTATCATATGTAAGAAGTACAGTTAGTCCGTCCATCTTCAAAGATAATAAACAATCTCTATCACCTGCGAATTCAATTAAATCCTCAACAGATTTTGTCTTATCAAGTGACAACATAGGATGACTATGCTTAACCTTTTCGAGTTTAGACTTAACTTCATAACCAACTGTCTGTGTTGGTGAATTTGACATAATCACGCCAGTTTCATTCTCTAACTGCTTCAATTCATCAAACAGATTATCGTATTCATAGTCTGAAATCTGTGATTCTGAATTGTTGTAATAAGCATTTCTATATGTATTGAGCTGAGATACCAACTCTTTAATTCGCTTTACTTTATCCAATCACATTCTCCTCTCTTATAATTCAAATTCGTCAGGATAGTTCTTTCTCTTCCATGCTTTTAATTCAAGTTTTGCACCCCATTCCGTCCAACACTTACTCGTTACTCTGTCCCAACCTGTCCATTTTGTTCCTAATAACCAGTTTGACCAAGCGCCATATACTTCACCAACATAATACCCACCACTGTCTTGAACTATTCTTACTCTCATATTTCACCTCATTTTGGTAATAAAATGCAAGTTCTAATAATTCACCACATGAACTTCTAAACCATATCTGTTTGCTAAATCAATCATATGTTTAGTTCCCTTTGATTTACCGTCCCAAAACGCAAACAAAACACCAGTCTTTTCAGACGCATATTTAGCCATTTCTGAATTTCGTGCATATCCAGCTCGTTTGCCAAGACCATCCCAATCAGCAGGGAATCTCTTAACTTCATAACCCCACGTATAAGCAAATTGTTCGCCTAAAACGTCTGCGCCTCTAGCTGTTCCAGATATAAATTTCACTTGATTTGGATTATCTACAACATCTGTAAAATCAATATCTTCTAAATACTTCATAAGAGCATCTGATAACAGTTGGTAATTATTAAACTCTCTACTACCTGCAACTATAATTCGTAGTTCTTTACTCATTCTTTCGCCTCCCACATTCCATATTCTTCCTCTTGATCAAGACTTGTACAAACATCACAAGTATGAGGAGGTGGAAACTCGACATTGTTTTTACAGGTTGAGCAATTCACGATACAATCAGAAACATCAGTATCGTATTCCCCATCTAACTCATAGGCTTCTTCAGATATTTGTTCTTGAACCATTTCTCTTTGAAACTCACCAATAAGAAAACCAAGTGTCTGCATTACATCTGGCATATGGGTAGTAACCTTCTGTGTAAATGCAGTTCTTGTATTTTCATTGCTATTAAGTCCATAAGCTATGTCAAATAACTCATTGCACTTGTTATATTCTTCTCTTAATTCTGCTAAAATTTCTTCGTAATTATCCATCCGTTACTCCTTACCATCTACTTCTCTCACAACCACAATCAGGAAAGAAGTCTAACGTATTCCATATATCCATATAAATACTTCTCCCTTGCTCATGGTCACGCATCCAATTAATTAACTCATGTAAAACATTTTCAAAGTTTTCCGAGTCTGTTTTGTAAATCAAACCTACATCAAAATCATCATTATCATGAATTGCTATACCGATTGTATTAGCATCCCAACCATAAGTTGTTTTATCCTTATGGGCAGTTAAATAAATGTATGGTCTGCCACAAAAACATTCTGTATCATCAAAATAAATGTTTGACCAAACCGCTAAATGGTCATATTTCTTTTCTATAACCATGTTTCACCTCACAAAACGTCCATTGAACGCAGATTTTAAGACTAAATTTACTCAAACAAATCATTCATAATCGCTATCTTCTCTTCCTTTGAGAAATTAGTTTTCTGTAAAAAACTAAACCTCTTATTGATATCCACCAAATGTCTTGCATACTGAATCTGATATTCTTTTGGCATTCGTAAAATATCACTATCGCTACCATACTTCTTATGAACTATTGAATATAAGTAATCCAATGTTTTCCTATTAGTGATTCTGTCAATATTTTCAATTAAAAATTCTGATACCAGAGTATTCGTTGAACCATTTTCCACAGATATATTGTCAACAATAGTCTGTAATACATCGTCATCAAGCGTTTGATATCTACATATCCTAGAAAAATATTCTCCATAATTGCCTCTATTGATAGCATCTGCTATTTTTAAAGCATATTCTTTTGTGTTTAATAAAGGATTTCTTAACACAAACTGCCAAGGGATTTCGTCATAACAAGAAAAATACTTAGCATCAAGTGGATGTGCAGCCATTCTCCACGTCCAAAACCGTAGGTTTTCGCTATAAATACAACCATTGCAAACATAATGAGCATCCATTGTCTTAAAAAACTTGTCCAACAGTTCATCGTTCCACTCATGAGGGAGTACAACATTATCAAGTTCGTCTGGGATTTCAACACCTGCAAATCTTAATAAAGAAACAATGTCTTTTCTGTTCTCATAATAATTTACATATGTATGCCAAAATAACGGACAATCGCCAGTTAACTTCTCATCAAATGTTTTATGGAACAATGTTTCAATAACCCTATATACATTGTGCACACCGATATTATTGACAATAAGTTGTGTAATAATATCACTTGTGATAGATACCTTATTTCTATCTTCTAATTCCTTGTTTTCATTTTTAAGAACAGAAACTTCATCTCTTAATTTCTTATTCTCTTTTGTTAACCTATCAATTTGGTCTAATGTATCCTTCTTTACTGATTCTCTGAGATAATTTTTAAACTCTTCCATCTTCTCATCAAATTCACTTGGTTCATAATAATCTTCATACTGACTCATTTTCTCACTCTCCTTAAAATGCGGATTCTATTGCTATCCATTTGTGCAATATGCACAAATTTAGTTAATTTTATAGTGTTTTTAGGGCTTGTTTTTAACTATTTTTGTGCATATTGTATAGTCAAATTTTATCCCTTGTATGTAAATAACTTTTCTGTCCTATTTTCGTGTTCATGTACCTTCAGACTGGTTGTAACACCCTTAGACCAAATACATTCGAAGTCATCAGGAGCGTTATATTCACTCACAAACACATAATTATCTTTACTCATCTTTCTACACCAATCCCAAAATGCGTCATAATCAAAAGAATCTGTAGCATACTTTGTAGTTCCTTGATATGGTGGGTCACAGTAAATCACTGCACCTTTTACATCTGCATACTCGTTATCTCTATAATCGCCACATAAAAATTCCACATCCATAATCTTAGGAATCTGTTCTGATAGGTTTCTTAATGCCTCATTAGGAATATCTCTTGGTGTAACTTTGTCTGCTTTAAATCCTCTCGCATATCCACCAAAATACTTAGAACCAAATGTTGCATTAAATCCTACAAGACCTACATAGTGGCTTGGATAAAGTGATTTATTATCTCTGACTGCGCTATACTCATCTTCAGAGATGTGCATTGGGATTTTCCAACCATTTTGAATCTCTTTGAACATAGCAATTAGTTCATTATGTACATCATTACCGATACGTTTCTCACATCGTATCTTGTCAATCATATTTGCACCGCCCACAAACGGTTCATAGTATGTTGTTACACCATTCTCATCAATAGTTTTCTGAAGAATTGGTGCTATAAATTTACTGATTCTGTTTTTACTACCAACGTATTTAATAACTTTTCACCAGAAAGTGACATGTCCTTAGTAGCTACCTATTCTTTTATCCTTTCTGATTTATTTTTCACTTATTACTTCTCTATTCTGTTGTTAAAAATCTCCTTAAAACACTTTTTCTAATATCAATTTTCGCCTTGGAACGTGGGTTCTATTGCCTTATCTCTTCCTAAATACAACCTTAAATCCGCTTTTAGGAACTTCTTCTTGACCTCGATTCTTACCAAAGTCCACAATCATATGATTTCTCTGATAAGAATCTGCAACTACTACTTCTCCATATATGTCAAGAACTCTTGTATTTTTCTGTTTTACAATGTCGCCCTTTCTAAAATCATCCATATTAAAACTCCATATTTTTAAGAATATGTACGATAACAGGTATAGTCCAACCATCTCCTAATAGGTCGGCAGCTTCTTTTTCTGATACATTCTTTAAATAGTCTTCAGGAACGCCTTGCAATCTTGCTCTTTCGTCCTTCCATAAATATCTTGCATCATCAAAAACTGTACCTACATAATCATCAAATATTTTTGCAGATGGCTTATTATCGCCAACTACTCTTTCAAATTCTCTTACGCACTCTTCAAACTTCTCCTTTGAACTGAATACCATAGAACCAAATGCTTTATAATACCAACGATAAAAACGCTTACAAGGTGTCCAAAAGCATCCGTTGTAATATCCATGTGAATCATTCTTACATAGACAACGAGCCTTATCGTATGGATAATACCCTTCATTCAGAATATCCATCATTTTAATATTCTTATCTGTTGGCACTGTAACACCAAGGATATTTGTCCAATATAATCTGTCTCTCATCTGAGCAGTTACTAAAGAAGAGTTAATTCTGATAGGTTTTACACCCATCATCTTAGTAATTACATCTTCATCTTCTGCTTTCATAACTACATTCTCCATGAGAAAATACTTTGGATTGACTTCTTTTAAGATTCTGTTACATTCAAGAAACAATCCTGAACGCTCCATATCTTCTAATCCAACTCTCATGTCTGCTTTCATTGCTCTGCTGAATGATTGACAAGGACTACCAAACATAACAACATCAATTTCTGTTTTGAAATTTCCTTCGTCCGTGTACAACACACCGTCTTTATATGTAATTTTATTTACGTCTCCAATATGGATAGTATCTGGATAATTCTCTTTAGTAACTCTGATTGCAAAGTCCTTAATCTCTGCTGCAAAATATGTTTTTACCTTAAATCCAGCTTCTTCTAATGCAATGTGTCCGCACGACATACCATCACATAGACTCAAAACTGTTAAACCTTCTGCTAAACTACTGCTTTTATTTGTTGTTGTATTCAAAATCTCTTGTTTTTCACAAGAGGAACGTTCCTTTCAAGCCGACTTACTTGCTTAATTCCTTTCTTAAATGTAATTTTTCGTAGTGTTTACAACCACTACACTATATTCTTCTCTGTTTTGTTGTTAAAACTGCTCTTATTCACTAATCAAAAGGCAATAAAAGCAGTATTTTAAGTAGAAATTTCTATTGAACGAAGTATTCAACACTCTTAAAATCACTCGAATCAAGTACAATATCTTCATTCATATACATTTCTCTAACCTTTTCTTCTGCTTTGTTTTCACTATCAGCTTCGACTTCCACAATTCTGCTTAATAATTCTTCTACATTTACTTTATATTTCACTTAACTACCTCCAAATGTGTCAAATCCCTTGTGGCAGTATCCATATCAGTCATATAAGGTGGTTTATCACACTTAATCCACTTGCCTTCGGGTGTTTTCATTTTCCATTCCAAATCATTCTGTTTTGGATATGTCAGAGATAGAGGTTCTAAACATTCTTTCTGTAGTAATTTCTTCTCACTTTTATTGCAGAGATAATATACATATTTGAATTGCTTGCCTTTATAATGAGTAATTCCTAACTCATTCATCTGTTCTAATGTTGGTCTAGCAGACAATCTCTTATCATCTACTCCTTTAGAAAAGAACTGCTTTGTTTGACGTGGATGAATTTTAATACCATCTTTCAAATACATATCTGTCCAAATGTAACCAAGATAATCAAAATTGGATGCTTGATAAACATATCCTGGCTTGCCTACCATCCCATCTGCCCATGTAAATAGCACTTTGATTTCTGGATATGTTTTCTTTATGTATTTAATTAACTGTGAAATCATCTGTGATTCACTGTTCCTAGGCATATCTTCTGTCATACACATTCTGCCAATTTCGTAATAATCTTTTGTTTCAAGACTTGGAAAAATCTTTTTAATCGTATGTAATGGTCTAGTCCCCCAACCAAGAGTAACCACACCTACCAATTCACCGTCCAAATAAAACCCAACAAAATGTTTGTTGAGTCGTGGCAAGATATTTGAATAGTGATATTTCTTAACCATATTATGAGCAGTCTCTTTATCGACTTCTCTTATTTCATACTTGTAAATTTTAGTTCACCATTGTAATGTCGCTGCGCAGCTTTATCATCCGATGAACATTCGTACCCTTTCTTCAATTTTTATAAAAATAAAACTTGGGAATAATCGCCTTGAATAAGGCATAAAAAAATGATAAAATATGAATATGCAACTTGGATTATTCCCTGTTGTTATATATGTAGATAGCCTGTAGGTCGCCAAACTTGTCAGGCTATCTATTTATTCTCTTTTTCTACTTCATTTGCTTTCAAAATCTTGATAAAACCTTCGTTTTAAGACTGTTTTACACTTCAACCTTGTTTAATTTTGTCCAATTATACCAACCATAGAAAGCGTTAATTGTCCAAGCAACATACATTACTACCATTGACCACTGACCTAACATTACAAACATCACTAAACTTGCAACGTCAATTACAATCCATACTGCCCACTGTTCTCTATATCTCCATACCATAAGCAACTGTGCAATAACTGCTAATGCTACTGTAAACGCATCAATGTATGGAAGTGTGCTACCAAGAATAACTTCTCCAAATGTTCCAAGAAGAAATGTACTTACTACTGTTACTACAACTGTTGCTACCCAATGCCAAGGCTTGAACTTCTTAGCAACAACTTGTTCTGTGCCATCATCATTCTTTTTCATATTCTTCTTCCAAAGAAACACTCCGAAGATACATACCACAAAGTAGAAAATCTGCTCTCCAAATTCAAGAAATAGTTTTGCATCCCAACAGATAATCATGTATGTAATCATCTGAATAAAATTGAATAAGTAAGATGAAATCTTCCCCTTTGCAGTTAAAACAACACAGATAACACCTGCGACACCACACACCATACCAATAAGCGAATCAGGTACAAAACAGTACATAACCACCTGTAATAACACCATTACCAACATAAAAATTCTTTCAAACCAGTTGTATCCATTCCAAAATTCATTCTTAATCCATTTTACCATTGTTCATAATCTCCTTTACTTCTTCTACAATTTTCTTAAAGTTGTTGTAGTAACCACCATCAAGGATAGTTACCTTGTCCCAATTACCAGATACTTTGATGTTGTTGCATAAGATTTCAAATAACTCTCTTCTTTCATCTTCTCCACTAAATGCCATATATCTTGTATGGTCATCTACGAATACACCATGAGGACAAAGAAGATAAATCTTATCCCATCTACATTTCTTGGTAATAGCATCTGCTGCAACTGCAATTTCTTCAAATTCACTTTCTGTCAGTTCTAATTCTGGGTCTTTGCAATAATATTCAGCATACATACGAGTTGTCATACTGTCTGAGTCTGCAAAGAATATTCCTTGATTGCTTGGAGAGTTAATCAGTTTCTTGTTCATCTGATACTGACCATCAAGAAAAGCCATGTAATCAGCCCCATCAAGTTCCCATTCTGATATGTAACTTTCTTCCATATAATCTCTTGCGTATTCGTGAGAATATGGTGCGTTGAAATACTTACCCAAATCCTTAGTAAGAGTTGTCTTCCCTTCGCTTGCAGTTCCACAAATCAAAATATTTTTACTAAACACTCTTCTAAATGGAAATGTAATCTTATCCCAATACTTAATAGGATTTTCTCTAATCATTGTTGCCGATATAGGATTTAGTTCTCTATCTAACTTCACGACACTATATCCAAGCTTGTCCAAATGCTCATAATATTCATCTTCGCTAACGTAAAATACAGAACTACCATCTTCAGTAGCAAGGTTAAAAATTCTATCTACCTCATCAATGAATTTGTTCCATCCGTTAGGATATGCTTCAATTCCAAGTTCTGTTTCATCAATCGCATAAACTGCAACTAAATCATCGTCTGCAAAGAACTCTCTAACGTATCTGTAACGAAGTTTCAATGGCATTTCTTTACCACCTCTATCGCCATCTCTACCATCCACAATGACGATACAGCCACCATCACATTCTTTCTTTGCTCTCATAATCAAATCTAAATGACCTTGATGGAGTGGTGCAAATGTTCCAAAAACAACACCTACTTCCTTACCATTTAGCTTTTTCTGATATGTGTATATCATCTCTTCTCCTTTCAAAAGGGCTTAAAATTGAATTTCTATTGCTCTTTTTATTACCCAAGTCCCATATCATTACAACTAATACTACCAACCACATTACTAATTCTCCGAATAGGAGTATTAAAATTGCAGGAATTGCAAAGATAAATATAATCAGTCCTAAAATAATTCCAAACCAATTTTTATTAACAAACAAGCCTTTTATAAAATTCCAAAGAGCAGTAAGTATAAAGTTATATCTGTCTTTATCTAAATTATCTGTTTCAACAACAACATATAAAACCAATCCCAACGTAATAAATATTTCTACTATCGTTAATCCACCTAAAATTGCATCTAACATATTATTTTTCCTCCTTTTATCAATGAATCTCGTGTTTCATCTGTTATTTTCCAACCAATCCCAAAATGACAATTTATATATATTTGGAAAATAATCGGTTTTACATATTACAAACTCCATTAAATCATTTACTAAATTCACAATTCCATTAATATTTTTCTTTGGAAATATATAATTGTTATAGCAAAAAATTATATATTCTTTTGTTTTAATAGCCCCATAACTTCGTGAATTATTAATTAATTCTTTATATTCTGTTTCAGTTAATTCATAAATCTTCTCTGTTTTAGTTACTTCAATTTCTCTTGTTTCCATTATTTTTTCTCCAAATAAAATCAACAATTTATTGGCATTTTCATGTCATTTATGCTACCAATTTGATAGTCAATGGGTGTAAACCTGCACCCTCTATTCCATTTGCAAAAGCATTTGGAATTACCTTCTTCATTATCTGATATGCTCCATTTACATCTGCGTTAATCTGAATACCATTATTTCCAACGAATAAACCTCTATGGATTCTTCTACTTTTATTGTAGTTCTCCTTAATCGGTTCTTCTTCATCTACAAAACTTGTACCAGATGTATAGCCTTCCTCATGTACTATAAACTTTGTCTTTTAATGGACAACCGATACATTCAGGATGTTCACTGCAAATCTTCATGAACTCTTGACTACTAGCCATATTCATTCCATTGATATTTATATGTTATACTATCATTTAAGCAACTGCCCCTTTCTTTAAGTACATTTCAAATGACTCTTTCATATGTAAAAATGCTTTCTGTTGATTGCGAATAAACTGATTAGCCTTAACATAAATCGGTAGCCATTCCTTCAGTTTATCTTCTTCTTCCTTTCTAAATGCAACACCAACAATTGCAAGATATGATGGATAATTCTGTTCTGAAATCATCCAAGAGTCCTCATCTACTTCTTCTGATACATTATTTGCAACCATCTGAATTTCCTCAATGTCGCTATCAATAATATCTTCTACATTTGCTTTTACAAATTCCTTATAATTAATTTCTTCTACATCTTCTTTGTTAATATGTAAGAATTCACACAACAATTCATACAAACCATCAATCTTACCAACAATAACCGACTTATCTCTACTCTGTCTTGATTTGTATGTATTCTTCACAAAATCAGTCGCATCTTCATCTTTCTTATGTATTTCTTTTACAAAACTTCTCATAAAATCAACAAACTTGCTATCATCTACACCCAACTTAGTAAACTTATCATAAACAGCCAACCAGATATGTGTATTTCCTGTTGTAAACAATTCCTTAAGTGAATTATCTCCAATCATTTCCACCAATCTATCTAAGTGCTTCTTCAATGTTTCAAATTGTTCTGTTTTAGAATTTTCATCTAAGAACATAAATACATCTTTAACTTCTCTCTTCCAATCATCAAGAAAATATGTAGTCATAATAGCTCGTCCAACAACTTCGTCCCAAGACCCATCCTTTATATTCTTGTTATTAATCTTAACAATATCCTTGAAAAACGAATGTTTCTGTGAAAGTTTCTTAATGTTACCAATGGTCACATTGGAAGCGTTGGTTGCACTATACTGTACTTTGTTCATAGCTGTATGACTATTATAGTTACGAATATGATAATCAATCATCTCGGGAGTGCAATTAAAAAATCTCGTTACACTTACATTGAAACTATCAAATCGTTTCTGTAAGAACTCCGGTAAGTCTTCGTACTTCTTGCCAACAATATCAAACAATTCCTCAACAACCTTAATATTTCCATTTTCATCAACTACACGTTTTTTATATTTAATGTGTGTAAATTCTGCTCCCTTTGCCTTAACGGGTCTGATATTGTTCTTGAATAACTCGGCATATGATAATCTCTGCAATCCATCAATAAGAAAAGAAATTTTTTGTTCATCAACAACCTGTTCACATACAATAATTTCTGGAATAGGCTGGTTATTTAAAATTCTTGCATAGAACTTATTAATCTGTTCCTCGCTCCACATAAAAGGTTGTCTTTGAGAAATATAATCACGATTGATATAAGTCGGTGAAAGTTCATCACTAATATCATCCAATAAAGAGCCAAGAGTATTATTGTCTCTTCTATAACTATCCGTAGTATCAATGTCCATAACCTGAATCGTTTCTTCATTTACCGTTTTGTCCATAATCTTAACCTCTTCTTTCTTTGTGTTTTTATTTCTCTTTGCCTTAAAATCAATAACTGTTCTATTTTCCTTAATGGCTTTCATATGACTTTCATATTCTGAATTACTTAAATTAAGTTGTTGCTTAACTTCTTCTACTGAAACACCTTCCATTTTTAACTCAATAATTTTTCGTTGAATACTTGATAAGGCTTCTAAACAACACTCAACTTTTTCATTACTATTACCTATAACTTCATCTTCTACACAAAATTCTCCGTCTATATAATCCCCAATAGTAGAATTATCTTCGTTATTAATAGGTGCATCAAGAGAGCTATTATGCAACGGATTACCATCTTCATCCTTTACCATTCTTTTATCTCTATTTATATAGGTAATATGTGTTTTAATCTTATTGTGAATACAAGTAGATACGAAACTCTTAAACTTCTTCGTCTTAACTTTCTTTCCGTCAAACTTCTGTTCGCAATCCCATACCACTTGGCTTGCTATTGAATAAAAATCATCATAATCTTTTTGAGCAAGCCAACCAAATTTATACAATAAAATTGGCGTTACAATTTTCTTTAATTCTTTGTTATTGTTATTACAATAAAAATCTACATATTGTCCCATTTGATTAACCTACCTAACTTAATTATTTTTACATATTACTTATGCTTATATGTGTTACCTCTACTTTTGTTTATTTCCGCTACCAAAACTTCTTGAAAATTCGGAGCTTTCGTATAAAACTTTGTATGACATTTAGGGCATTTGTTGAATCTTTTCCAACATTTATTCTTATCATTTTTCTTTTGTTGATAACTTGTACCAGTTTTCATGACCACATAACCATCACCTCAATCCAGTAAATCTAAAGCCATCTGATAATATTCTGTTCTACCTTTATATTCTTCATTTCTTGCTTTTGTAAGTTCTAATTTAATCTTCTCGATTGTATAGTTATATGTAATTGCATTTTCCATAACTTGTATGTATCTCAAACATTGTTTGATATTCTTATGTTTATCTCTAATATCATCGAGTAAATAAGCAATCTTAGCCATTTTATGCGCTTGCGGTTTCTTTCCGTTATTGTCCTCTTTATACTTTTGCAATGCATGATTTATATCAGCTTCTGCACTGTCATATTTGGAAAGACCAATACTCAACATCTCCTCATAGGTTTTTAGCTGATTCATACTCCAACCTGCTAATCCGATAATTGATTTTACTTCCTTATATATTAGAGTAATAATAGAGTCATCAAATTCCACATCGTTTTCACCAATATAAGCACCACCGTTACCTTTATAATTTAGAGATGATTCACATATCTGACCAGTCTCCTGATTTACCATATGAAATCCTTTAATCCAAGACATTTTTTTACTTCTATTATTCAGTAATGATCTTGCTTGTTTGTATGTAAATTCCTTTGCTTGTATAAGTGATGTTGTGCTTAAATATGTCCCTTGTTGCATAGGATTTTCCATCACGTAATTTTTGCCATCTGTTAAAATAAACATATAAAACCTCTCTTTCTTGAATTTTAGGTACAAAAACTACAGATATATGAAGTGAACATATATCAAAACAGTTTTCTTATTTTTATTATTATTACGATTATTTGTAATATTAGATTTTGAACCTCTCATGGCTAAAGCCACGAGATTCCTACTTTACAGATTTCGCAACCTCCATCTCCATAGGCGTAACTTTCCGTTGTTCCAACGGTAGATTATCTATCTTAGGCTGATAATAGCCTTAATCCTTCATTAAGAATATTGATAGCAGCATTAATATCTCTATCATGATGTGTTTTACAACAAGGGCAATCCCATTCTCTAACTGAAAGATTCTTAGTCTCCTTATTTACATATCCACATATATTACAAGTCTGAGAACTCGCATAGAATCTATCGACTTTAACAACTTGCTTGCCATACCAATTTGCCTTATATTCAAGTTGTCTTACAAATTCTGACCATGACACATCTGATATTGCTTGTGCAAGTTTGTGATTTTTAACCATATTCTTTACAGTTAAGTCTTCGATACAAATAATATCATTGCTTTTAATCAGCTCAGTAGATAACTTCTGTAAGAAATCTTTCCGTTGGTTCGCAATATGCTCTTGAAGTCTAGCAACTTTAATTCTTGCTTTGTTACGATTTGAACCACCTTTTGATTTTCGAGATAGTTGTCTTTGTAACTTCGCAAGTTTATCTAAAGACTTCTTTAGGTAATGTGGATTAGGAACTAATTCATCATCACTTGTAACACAAAATTCCTTAATACCTAAATCAATACCAACTGCATTACCAGTTTTTCCTAATGATTGAGTATCAATATCAGTACAACAAAGTGATACATAATATTTTCCACTTGGTTCTTGTGATACTGTTGCATTAAGTATTCTTCCTTGTGGTATTAACTTGTTTTTCGTTTTTATCATTCCAAGTTTAGGTAACTTAATGTATTTATCACAATACTGAATGTTTCCGTTTACACACTTTGATTTATAAGAAAATCTATGTGTTTTCTTAGATTTGAATTTAGGATAACCAGAATGTTCTTTAAAAAACTTCTGATAAGCCATATCCAAATCTCTAAGTGAAGATTGAAGAGCAGTGGAATCGACCTCTTTAAGCCATTCTAATTCAGTTTTAAGTTGTTTCATATCATTAGCACACTGAACATATGAAAATGTTTCTTTATTTTTCTCATACATTTCAATTCTTTTTGCAAGATATTTATTATATAAAAATCTACAACAACCAAATGTTTTAGAAATTATTTCTTTCTGCTTTTTGTTTGGATAGATTCTATACTTATAAGCCTTTTCCACTGACTTCACCTCACTTTCGCTTTTGATTTTTAATATATTTCCTTATTTGTTCTTCACTATATGATATTGAATTGAGTGTACATATCCTCGTCCATGAATTACTTCCATAGTTATCAACCTCATATGTATATTCTCTGTTTGGTGATTCATCTCACCACTAATGTGGCGAGTGTTCTCGCCTTTATTATAAATAAATGGAAAATATTTAGCAGAATTGCCTTGAAATTAATAGAATTACTTGATTTTGAAATAAAGTATATGTATAATAACAATGCAGCGTTTCTGCTGTATTCAAATCCCGACCTTTCTGGTCACGATTTGTTTTGTATGTTTGGAAAAGTCTATTGTGGAGGTGCGCCAACACCGATGATACAATAGACTTTTTCTTATTTTCTTTGACAAAGATAAGTATAGAACAACTGTTCGCATTTGTCAATAATAATTTTTTACTCACTGCCAATTAATATATCGTGCATAGTTCCTTTTGGCAGTATATTGTTTATATCTTGAACAACCGAGAATACTTCTAAATGGGATATATATTCGTCTTGATTATGAGTTATTGTCATTCCGTTTTTTATTATGTTACAACTTTCTGAATATGAAGCAACTACCTTTTCAGTCGTATCATTATCGAAATCAATAATACAAATTGCGACTTTCTTATTATCTTTTTTTATTCGTGCCAACTTTTTTATTGCTTTGTCAACACTCAATATTTCAAAATTTGATTTCATTTTGTCAACCTCCTAAATCAAGACTAACAGAACAAGCTTTTGATATAGATTTCATTATTATATCGTTTGTAATCTGTCCAATCTTTTCCTTAATTTTTCTCTTATCAATAGTTATTATCTGCTCACACAAAACCATTGAATCAACTTTTAGCCCAATAGCATCTTCTTTTAATATAACCTTATGAGTAGGTTGATTAACTTTTTTAATTTGAGAAGTTAAAGGTACCACAATTATTGTAGGACTATATTTATTACCAATGTTATTTTGAATTACCAACACAGGTCTTATTCCACTTTGAACACTGAAATCATTTTTAGGTAAATTAACCACAAGTATATCACCACGTTTAATATCCATCATACCTTTCCTCCTTTCTCCTACTATGTATGTCCTACAAAGTATCTCTCATATTTCATATTATATATCTTTAGATACTGTATGTCAAGATACATTATTGAAAAATTCAGTATTTTTTGATATAATTTTTTTATCTCATGTAAGGAGGGTAACATATAATGCGTTTCAAAATTGATGATATTCTAAAAGAGAGAAATTCTTCCAGATATCGACTTGCAAAACAGACTGGTATTTCTGAACAAGCACTTGGTAAAATATGTAGGAATGAAACATCAAGTATCGAATTTAGTACAATTGAAAAAATATGTAAAGCACTCAACTGTACGCCAAATGATATTATTATATTTGATGACCCACAGTTGCAACGATTACTTGCTTATCACTCCAAACTGAGTGAGTTATCTAACAAGAAATAGTTACTTGTATAAGTGCATGTTATCAACCCACATATTCAATATACAAAATATGATAATAAAACAGGCGATACCACTTATAGTATCGCCTTTAATACTGTCTTAAAACGGACAATTTATTCCATTTGATTATAAAAATCTTGCATAACATCTATCAAGAACTTTAATGATTCTTTATCAAAAGTAGCATCTTTTTCTTTCAGAATATCAATCAAGTGAACTACCCATTAGCTTTAGCTGATGGGATTTCTGACGAGATTCTTTAAACATTCAACCAAGAAGCAAGCACATTCTTTTGGTGCTACATCTTATAATCATCACTAAAAGCATCTACATTTAATTTTGCCATAATAAATCCTCCATAAATTCATACTTAGAACTGAACTTTTAAAGCTAAATTTCATATTCAAACTTAGACCAATCTACACCAGAATGCTTTTCTTTTAACTCTTCCATCTTTTCTCTAAGGTCTGAAATCTTAGCAAATGAATATATTTCATCTCTCTGGCTTCCATCAGGATATCATGTTAATTCTAATAGAATTCTTGATTTATTTATAATAAATCCAAATTTTTCATAATAATGATTTCTTCTATCTGCATGATCATTATCAACACTTGAAAGCTCACCATTTATACTTTTTGCTTTAATTTGTTTAGCATATTTTATTAATGCATTCATTGCTACTGTTCCGTTTCCAATATTATTATCTTCCATCAGCACATCAATTATATGTATATATTTTTCTTCGAATATATCTCTTTTTTGTGTTAAGATTTCAAAATATATTCTTGGTAATCCCATAATTCCTTGATATCGTTCTCCAAACAGATATATTGTATCATTATTTAAAACAATTATTAACTCTTCATCTTTTTTATTTTTATCTAAGCCGATAATCTCTGCGTTTGGAAATAAATAAAAAATCCGTTTAATTAATCCATATCTTTTTTCATTCTGCTTCATTACAACTTCTATTTTGGACATTTCACGTCTATAACTATTGTTCAATTGAGTGTATGCTTCATCTAATTCATTTTTAAAAATCCATCTACATATTTTTTTCTTCATAATCAACCTCTTATTACAAATGAAACCAGCCTTTTAAGTCACTTATTATCTTTATAATCTTTTATATAATCATCCACAGTCTTATTAACTGTATAAAAATCAACTCCTGGTAATACTTCTTCCAAGTAATCTCTCATAGATACTTTTTGTTCATTAATTTTTATTTCAATACTTGTATTCTTCGTAAAACTTCCCCCACTTAATTTATCCAATAATACTATTAATTCAGCCTTTTCCTTATCTCCTACTTTTTTGAATATCTCAACCATATCCAGTGCTTCTTTAGCTCTTTGGTTACTTCTATGTTCAATTTCTTTTTCAAAGTCATTATTGTTTTTAAACTTTTTATTTTCTTTTTGTATTAAATTTTTCTGCCTTTGTTTTAGCGACAACACATATGCCTGTTTAATCAATTCCATTTGGTAATCATCGTCTAACTTTGAAAAAATCAATACCAATTCTTTTATTTTATCTGGATCTACATTCATAATATCCCTCCCATATGTATCCTTCAATAGAAACAGCATTCAATTGATGCTTTATTCGTCCAATTTAGCATCAACTGGATTTTCCAATGTCAATAACTCATCTCTGTGTTCTACCAAAGCTGCACTTGCAATAGTATTAACCTTGTTCTGCATGAACGCTTCGATTTCACCCTTTGCTTCCATTACTGTCTTGTCCATCTGCTCATTGAACTGGTCTGCAATAAAGTCCATATTACATCCAATGTCCATATTAAGATGATGTAACTTATTAAGAATTGCATCCTTATCTGCCTTTGTTAAAGCCTTTTTCTGACTAAATAATTCCGTTACATCTTTGATAAGTTGTTGAGCATCTTCTGTTGCTTTCTTACGTTTCTCTTTAAACTCATCCGTAAACTGTTCTCTCTTGCTAACAAAATCGCAAGGTGGAATCTTGCCATCTTTCTCTGTCCAACGGATTGTTACAGGTACGCCACTTCCCATATTCATAGAAGTAATTGCTTCTGCAAACTGAGAATAAGACATTTCAACTTGTGCAATAGCTCTACTACCATATATACTGTCCTGATGTAAACCTCTTGTAATATCTGCATGATATAATGTCATAGCAATTGTATCTCTATGCTCAATACTACTTCCAAATAAAGGTGTTACTACACCTGTCCTTCTACTAAAAGCCAATGTTCCATAACTCGGATGACTTGTTTTTGTTCCAAATTTTGTTTCTTCTACTTTATAATCATTATTCATAATTCATTTCTCCTTTCAAATTTGCCAATAAAAACAGATTTAATCATTAAATTTCCCTGCCACCAAAATTTTCTTTTGTGAGTTTTTCTCCACATATAGGACAAAATCTAAAACGATTATTTTCGTTTGCTTTACTACTACCGCCTGCAAATGCTACTGTAGGTTTATTCAAACACTCTCTGACTAAAATACTATCAAAGTTATATTTTCCATCACATAATTTACAGTTTTTATTCAAAACAACTCCTCCAATCTACCTTATAAATCATTCTTAACTTGTACTAATGTTTCAAGTCTTACCATATATCTCATATAATCAATCTTAGAAGCAGAATGATTTACTGCTTCTTGTCTACATCTGTCAATTTCTATATCCAACTCAGATATGTATTCTTTAACTTTTTTCTCTCATATCTGGCAGTTCATCATTTACTATTTCCAGTGCTTTCAAAGCAACTTCTAATTCCCTTCTACCAATTTCAATATTACAACTATTAGCAAGAGCATCACGTTTTGTTTCTCTTAATCTGTTTATTGCTTCTGAATATTTCACAATACCACCTCAATTCTCTTAAATAAAATCAATCTTCAATCGTACTCTCACATATATTAATAATCCCTTGTAAAGCATTCTTTGGATTTTCATTCTGCGTTGCTATCTTATTAATAGCTCTAACAGTAGCTTCTGTATCCATAGCTCTGTCAATCCAAGTTGTTCTATCTTCTAATAACCATTTCTGCAATTCCTGACAGATTTCCAATTCAACTCTTTCTTGATGAATTATATTTAATATTTCTGTTATTGTCATCATACTACTCCCTTTCCATTATATCAAATCCACTACAATTCTGCCATAGCATCTGCAATACTATCTTCGCTCATATGAACATAATACTTTGCAGCCGTCTCTAATGATGAGTGACGCAACTGTTTCTGCACAAGTACTATATCCTTAGTCTTCTCATATAACTTTGTTCCAACCCAATGACGAAGTTGATGTGGATTCACACTTGTTGAGTATCTACTAAAGAAATTAGTAATCGCAGTCTTACTCATTCTTCTTCTCTCATTTGATAAAAACAACGCATTACTTTCCACATCATTTTCTTTCACAAAAATATTTCTCTGAATCAGATAATCTTCCACATACTGTTTTGCTTCTTGAGATATAAATACTTTGTCATACTGTTCTATCTTTCCTTTTCCAAGAACCATAATATAAGGTCTTTCTTCGTCAAGGTACAAATCTTTCATGTCTAGATTGATTAACTCTTCAGAACGGATTCCACTACCCATAATCAGCTTTACAATGGCAATGTTACGAATGATATTAAATTCATTTCCATTTCCATCATTGAGGTTACAGATAAATTCTTCTACTTGTTCATCAGTAGGCACAATAACTTCCTTCTGTGTGACCTCTGACTTATACAAGTGACTAGGAATATGACGAATTATGTTGTCAGTGACATATTTATTCATAAACAAGTAACTCCAAAATGCACTGAATACATTCTTCTTAGTACATAATGAATCCAAAGAATTTTTCCGTCCTGTGATACCGTCTTTTAACTCATTGAGATATTTAATCACATGATTACTTGTGATTTTATCCATATCTTCCGTTGTAATCTGTGAGATATTTTCCTTCTTAATATAGTTCTTCTCTATGAGCCATTGTAATAAGTCACGAATATATCCCCAATTGGAGTTCTTCGTAGCTGCCGACTTGTATCTGTCGAAAAACTCTGATATAAAATCAGGTACATCTTTTAATTTTTCCGATAATGTTAATGACAAATGTCTATGCTTGTCTGCTTTGTAGCACATATTATCAACCTCTCTTTCTTTTGATAATAACTACTTCTCTTTTTCGTGTTGAAATATAGAACACGTTCCATCACTTCATATCAGCGTAGAATAAATCAAGCGACAGCCTTTGACAACTATCGCTCGCAAATTTATATGTAAGTCTTAATTTGTTCTGTATGTTATACACTCGCCAAAGTGTTTCTTGGTGTAGTCTGTTGGAACATTTCTGTTGGTGACTGCTCATATGCTTCACACATTGCACAGAATGTCTTGATTACCTTATCCCATTCAGATTCCTTAATCCACTGAACATAAGGTGTCTTACCTCTCTGCTTTAAACAGATGCTATATTTGTACTGCAAATTCTTATACAACTCATTCCACATCTTACTGAAATGAATACCAGTGACAGCCGATAGCTTTCTGATACCTGCGTTAAGTCTATCTCTGTTTTTCCATTCCAAGATGCCATCTGCAAGTGCTTTGTTATCATTCTTCAACTTCTCAATATGTCTGTTCTGGAATGCGTTATATTCCGTTGTAGCCTTTAACATTGCGTTAATATCTCCGCTTGCGTAAGCCATTCCGACATTTAACATAAGTCTCTGTTCTTCTTTGATATCCTGAACCTTTACTTCATCAGAAACTTTTTCCTCAATATCAAGCAATGCGGTTCTAATTCTTGCTGCCACATTAGATTGTTGTAATAACATTCCAATTCTTAATACAGCTCTCTTGCTAAATGCCTTTAACCCTCTGTTATTGATTGTAACAATCTGACCGTCCTCAAAGGTGTATGTAACGGAAGTTTGTTTCTGTTCAATGGAAGTAGGTTTTAGTTTACTTCCGTTATAATATCCTCTAGGAAGTATTTCTGTACCATCTGAATCAATCTCTTCCCTATGATTTCCATAGAGTTCTTTAATCCATTCTGGTGTTACCTCATAATACTCTGCCACATGATTAATGGACATTAAATCTGTATCTGGTAAAAGTAAGAGTTCCTTAACTCTTTCCAACACTTCATAATGCCCTACACATTTATCTCTCAGACTTCTATCGGAGATAATGTTGTCGTTCTCTTGTTTCTTAATTCTCATAAACTTCTATCCTTTCTTTAAATATTCTTTGACAGTGGTTACAATAGATACTTCTCCAAACATTTCTGCGATACTTTCCATTATTCACTTGTCAAGGTGCAACTTGTAATTGGGATTTTTCGTTGACTAAATCTAAAGAATTGGATATAATAGAAGTTAGTCAAGCGTTAGCGTTTGGCGGTTATGTAAGTGAGCTGTGTTGATTGGTAGTCTAGGCAGCTCACTTTTTAGTTGTCTTTCTTTTCTTTTTGCTTCATGTAATCCGTCAAAACTCTTCTTATGATAGTATTCATATCACAATTTTCCTTTTCAGATTCATTTTGCAAAAATTCCTTTAATTCAGGAGTCAGTCCGACAACCAACTTTTCTGTGAATCTTTTCGGTCTTGCCATTCGCTTAAACCTCCTTACATTCTATATAATAGCACTCAAATAAATACTTGTCAACTATTTAATAGATATTTCTTAAATATTATTTATTCCATCTCTCAGGATGCAACTGACCATAACACTTCTTCCAATCCATTTCCGTCATAACATGAGTCGCATTTTCCATTTTAACTACTACATAATCTGTTCCGCTTGTTGTAAATTTTCCTACTATCATAATCTTATCCTCCAATTTTGCGTAAAATAAAAGGTATCTGGATTATAATTCTCCAAATACCTTTGTGTTTCCTATTATTTAATTTTCTTCACACCACTGTTTATACTCGTCTAATCTCTGTATATATCCAGTGAATTCTGGAACTGTAAAATCTAATTCAGAATGTCTCACAGGAAAAACAATACCTTTATTAATTAATTGTGCTCTTGTTGGCGAAATTGTTTTTACTTTTTTGTCTAACTGTTTTCCAATGTTTGAAATTGTGCATGGTAACTCATCACATTTAACCATTGCAAAAATAAATTTCTTTTCTCCATCAGAGCATCTCTCATATCTAACTCTAAAAAATCCAACATCCAATATTTCAAAAAATGTATCTAAGTTTTCTATGATATGTTCTTTCTGAATTATCTTACCATTCGTATTTTTAAATACAATCTGACACATTTGTTGTATGAAGAATGGATAACCTTTTGTTATATTTATAATTTCCATTATGGCATCTTCAGTATATTCTGTTCCTAATTTCTTTGCTGGCTCTACAATTGCTTTATATGATTGTTCTTTTGTTAATGAACCAATTTCTTTATATACAAATAGACGTTCCGAATAAGACTTTTCTTCTGATAACATCTTATATATTTTCGGTAGACCAGCACCGATTATCATAATTGGATAACCCAATTGATTTGCTCTGTGTAATGCTGCAATCAATGCTCCTAATTCATTCTGTTTCATATATTGGATTTCATCAATAAAGAAACATATTGGTGTCTCTGTCTTATATGCAGTTTCTCCAATAGTCACAAACACTTCTGTTAAACTTTGTGTCAAACTATTCGACTTATATAACTCTCTCTCTTGCAACGATAAAGAAAAGGTATTATCATTTGAGTCAAATGATACAACTAAAGATTTAATTGCATCTAACGGTTTTTGTATTAGGTGTACGAATTTTTCCTTCATACTAACCTTTCTTAAAAACGCTTGTGAACATGTTGCTATCTGTGAGATAAAATCGTTTCTTTCTTCTACCTCTATATGTCTACAAAATATTTCTTTTTCTTCTGCGATGCTCTGCAATTTATTAATAAGCACTGTTTTCCCTACACCTCGTAAACCACTAAATACTACTGATGGAGTTGGTATATTCATTGTTAAAGCAGTAAACATTTCTTCAATACTATTTATATCCTCATCTCTACCTGCAATATATGTTGGTGTTAAACCTGCACCTGGTCTATATGGATTTACTTTAAACATATAATCACCTCCATCTATATTATTACATACTAATGCGAGTTTGTCAACTCTCTCACGATATTTTACGAAACAAAATACACTAGAATATGCTAGATTTGCAAAAATAAATGGAAGTAAATTATTAATCTACTTCCATTCCGTCAATAAAAATCTAATTCAATCGGTTGTTAGTTCAACCCCATAAATATTCTCCACAGTACATAATAAATCATAGTACCAGTTTCCTAATAATCCATTCCATAAACAATATTCTCTGAATGACGTTTCTTTGTCCATTTCCATAATTTCTTCATCTCTCGATTCGTCATTCTCATCTAAACCCATTCTCTGACGAATTGCAGCCATGATAGAATCATTATATTTACAACAAGTTTTCCACATCTCGCCATCTAACCACTTCTTTGCCTCTTCAATGTTTCCAGCATTGATATACATAGTAGACATTGCATTATCAATCGCTTTTCTATATACTTCCACTTCACAGCCTGGTGCTGTAGCCTTTGGTAATTCTGTTGGTGCTTACACCCCTTTGTAAGTTATGCAAAACTTGAATTTATTAGATAATTCTCTATCGTTTACGATTTTCATTCCGTCTTGTAATGTATCTTTCATAATTTCAAACATATTCTTCATAATATTCACTCCAATCTCTACTCACAAAAAAGTTAAATTTTATTCCAATTCACATTCAATATTGACACTGCCACATTTCGGACAACATTCTTCTGCTTCATAACCTTTTCTTGTTTCCTTTGGTTCTGGTAAAATTTCTGGACTATTAAATTTTGTTCCACAATCAGAACAAACATATTGTAAATCTCTTTCCATTTACATTCTCCTATCTACTTTAATGACAAATAAAATTCCAAAGTTGCAATTTTCTGTTTGAGTTGCGTCATGATTGCTAAGTCATTCATGCAATTTCTTTCAAACGTCTGTGTATCTATTTCTTTTTCTACTGAAAATCTGATTCTATCCTTATAACCGGATAACTCTTTCCTTGCATTTTCTAAATCAGTTTTCATTATCTCAATTTTATTTTTCTCCATAATCTTATATTCTCCTTCCGTTCCGAAAAAACTTAGAATCTATTGACATTTTATTCCTTGTTCCATCCGTTTTTACTCCAAAGAACACTCCCATCGTTGTTGCAACTAAGTTCAATTCCCTTAACCTTAAACCATAATTCCAACCAATCGAAAAATTCCCTCGTAGGATTTACAATAAAGCTATTAACACAACTCATACTTGGAAGTGTAATCTCCATTGCAGGATTATCTGAATGATGTGCTTTGTCATTGAATTCATATCTGAAAGGGCATCCCTTATTTACTAATTCATTATTTAATTCCATTACCATTTCTGCTGTTATCTTCATGTAGATACCTCCTATTCAATCACAATAGCTACACAATCATTGTCATTTGAAATATCAATGATTACATCAACAACATTTTCTTCAAGATGTTTTCCAACCATTTTATTGATTTCTTCAACTTCAAACTCATATCCAATTTCACAAACATAATCCCATTCACCATCTGTCACCAATAAATTTACTTTGCCTTCCGTTGCCTTCTCTACTACATCATTGTATTCGTTCCAATTCATATTTAAAGCTGTAATTTTCTTCATATTTTCCTCACTTTCTGCCATCTAAAACGCCAATAAAACTATTACTTTATTTCCATCAAGTTGCTATTGTAAATCTCTTTCCATTTGTCACCATTAGGAATGTTGTTGAAATTATCTGCATTTGCTTCAAATAACTTTTCCACACTTTCATATTCTGCGCAATACATACACAAAATCGGAGCAAAATCATCAAGTGTTTCAAACGCATAAGCATATGAGTCTGGGTCATATACAATCATTCCCTTTAGTTCTTCAATCTCTTCTTCTCTATTAGGTCTTCCAAGCTTAATTTCAAAACTACAAATATCTCCACACTGTAATTTGCGTCCATACATATCAGTTCCAATAATCAAATTAGGTATAATCATAATATTTGTCTCCTTCCGTTTACCAATAAAACAATCATTTCATGTTTACCATTCTGCAAAAATACATTGCAGCTTTCCCGTTGCCACCTTCGTATTTAATTCCAATACATCCAACTAATGCAGAATCCAAAGAACTGTAACCAGTGTTTGTATCTCTGTAATTAATATATCCATGCCACTGTACTTCTCCGTCTCGCTTTCCAATAGCTTCTACTATCTGATATTCTCCAATACAGTGAACCTTTACAACTTCGCCCCATGTATATTCTTCTGTAATTAATTTAACCTTTTCTTCATGTGTTGTTTCTATAACATCATTCTCTGTAACAATGTCTAAAGCAGAAAAATAACAACTTCCATGTCCACAAGGTAAAAATCTAAAAGTATTTGTTTCTCTATCTGTTACAACCTTTTCAATTCTATTTCCATATCTGACAATATCTCCATACTTCATATCAGCTTCCTCCATTCTTTTTTTCAATAAAATAATCCTTCTAACAATATATTTCTTTATGTAACTTCTCTGCTTTAGCCATCATTTCTTGAAAACTATCACAATATCTTACTTCTATATTCTTTGTAATATTTCCGTTGCATCCGCTATTGATACACATTAAATCCTTTACATGTCCTTTCTCTCGTTGCTTACCACCTCTTTGAATACCAAATCCAACAAAGTTTTCTTTTAGGCAGTTGCAACATATAAATCTCGACATTTTCTTAGGATTCCCCATTCGACATCTACACATTATTATACCACCTCACAATCATAGTTTCCATAACAAAAGCCACCAGATTATTTATCCGATGGCTTCAACTTATTTCTATATTCATTTTACTTTTTATTTATCTCTTAATTTCTTCTGAAAATCCTTATCGTTCAAATTAATCCTTCCATTACTTATCCACCGCCTTTCTATTTATAAACTTTCTGATTGTTGCTTGTGTATCTCAATCCGTCTGTAGACCAATAGGTTTTATCTCCTCTGCGTCTGCAAGATTCTCTGTATGATTGATTTTCCATTTCCTCCTTGATAAGAGGGATTACAATAAATATAATAAATAAGATAATAAACATTTACATCAACTTCCTTTCCTTTGTTTAATTTAATTTTATCATAGTTTGCGTCCATTGTGAAGGACTTAACTACTTCTTTTTCAAGATTTCCAGTAAGAAGTATAGACTTCTGGAAGTGTGTTTCATATCAACGCACTATGTATCAACTGTATAACTTTCGGCAGTTAGCAACTATCTTCCATACTGATAGTCGGTATTGAAATGTGAAATTCATTGATAAAATTATCTGTAGTATTCAATACCCTTCTCCCAATATCTTCCATTATATGAAATATATCCTACTTGTTCGTTTCCCTTAAATACTTTACCGCCAGTCCAATTTCCACCACCTAAACAATTCTTTTCGATGTACTTACGGACTATTTCCTGACACTCTTCAATACTGCTTGCTTCTGCAATTTGAGCATCAACTTTTATTCCATCAACAATATTGTCATATGGATTTTCATCATGGTCTATGTTTCCACAAGCTGATAATGTTACTTTATACATATTAAATTCCTCCAATCTAATCCTCTAACTCAAATCCCATATGACAAAATCCAGTCGTATCTGATAAGTAATCAGAAATTTCTTCCTTATCTATCATTCCCTCAGGTATTATAATTTCTGTTGGTAATGTTTCCAAATCTTCCTCAAAATCCACATCCCATTTAATATTTGTTGCTTTCATAGTGTTTTACCTCCAAATTTTCCAAATAAAACAGTAGTTTTATTGCCCTGTATAAGTCATACACCATTCATCAAAATTATCAATCTTGTTTCTGATTGTATTCATTTCCTTTGAATAGTCACACAAGTCAACAAATTTATCTCTAATTGCTCTAACTTCCTTCTGTCCAAAACATTCATACAAACCATCTGTTTTCGCTCTGTCAATCAATATCTTTTTTGCTCTGCTAATTGCAGTATCTGCCTTTTTACAATTCAAATAACTATTATTTTCTATTGTTATTCCTCCATAAAATACACGATTTAAGAAGAGAATACAGCCGGATTATTCCGGCTATACCTCTATAATATCTAATTTTTTAATACAAGTATTTCCAACCGGCAAATACTCACTATACGCCCCATTGCAACACTCTTCAAAAGTCGTATTGTCTGTAGAAGGTACTTTGAACAAATGCCCTCTCTCACATTCTCTATCACAACATGAGCATTCTTGACCATTAAAACTATCACACACACCATCATAAAAGGCATTTACAGTTCCCCCATTTGAATTTGATTGTGTACTTCTTTCCTTCAATTAATTTCATATTGTACCGCCTCCACTTCTATTATATCATTAATCAATTAAAAATCCATCGCTTTTTCTTTTGTAAATAACAGATATAAGCCTAAAGGCAAAAATAAAACACTTGCGGTTGCATCTCCATCCATTATAAAAGGAATAATAATTCCGATTATAGCAAGAATTAATCCGCTTAACTTCTGCTTTATATAATAGGTTGCGTTTGCCCTTCTGCGTTCTTTTCTTCTGTTTTCAATCCGTTTCCACTCTGCGTATGTGTGCAAGGCGTCAATTCTCTGTATATTCTCATAGTTTTTATATGCGTTTGCTGTCTGCATTGTTTTTCCTCCGTTCCGTAAGGGTGCAACGATTGCTACACCCTTTTGAATTACAATTTTATTGTCGTTTTACATATGAGTATCAAAGAAAACTTTCTCCATAATTGCGACACGTTCCGCAAGTGGCAAGTGTTTATTTTCTCTTTCTGCTAATTTAATAGCAGTAAAACCACATCCAATAGTAGGAATATCTAACATATATTCATATTTTTGTATGTCGGTTTTCCTGTTCCACTTTTCCAGAAATTCCGCTTTATTTGCTTCTGCCGTGTTTTTGATTTTCTGCATTTCTTCCGATGGTATATAGTCCTCTGGAACATAAAGTTTAATAACTCCATGTTCTGAAATATGAGCAACTTTTTTATAATCTCCGTGTTCCATTACTGCCTTATTGCTAACGCAAACTCCATTTCCAAAGCATCCCATGAATAATTCAAATTTTGCCATATATAACAACCTTCCTTTTCTATGCTAACAGTTTTTTAACTTGTCTTTCTTTTCTTCTGTTCTCTTCTCTGCTTATTGATGTATCATCATATAAAATCGTTATGCCGTCATTAGTGATACTTGCAGCCATAACAAAAGGATTGATTTTTGGAAAACTGCAAAGATATTCGATAACATTAAATCTAATATTTTCGTTTCCGCTTGCGTTCCTTACTTCTTCTGTCAATCTATTTTTGTAGTGTTGGAAAATTCTTTCCTGTTTCTGTTCTTCTGTTTCTCTAATATTCATCATAAAATAACCACCTTTCTATATTAGATATTTTCTGTTGTTGTTGCGATAATTCCGTATGTATTGCCGTTAATGCGTTCGTAGTCAAACTTGAAATACTGTCCAATTCCGTATAAATCAGCTACTAAAGTAAAGAATCGGTTATAATGCCAATTAATATTATTAGCCTTGAGCCATTTAATAACATTGTCGTTAATGCTTCCGCTTTCCCATTCTACAGTAAAGTTATATTTTTTATTTCCCATAATTCAAACCGCCTTTCAATATATTTATATTGTTATATTCTCCACTAAAAAAGGGATATTCCGCTTTGAAATATCCCTCAATCCGTTTCTATGCTATTTCATATAGGCAAGTAAAAATCTTTCCTATTTCTTCATAACTTGCAAGTATTCCTGAATTATTATAATTCATATAGTTTTCAATGCCGTTTCTAAAACAATGAACAATTGCATCAATGTTATACTTCTTGTCAATTTCCTTTTCTTTAATTCCTCTAATAACTGATTGAATAATATCGTTATATGCTTCTGATTTTACAATTGCGATATTATCAGAATTGAAAATCTTCTTTAGTTGTGTATGCCACATAAAAGCATAATTATAAGCAATTTTCTGTTCTGCAAAACACACACTTTTCTCAATGTTTTTTATTTTATTTACTTTCATTTTCATATAAAAAACCTCCTCAAAATAATTGTTTTAAGTAACTTTTATTACTTATGTAAGCACTTAAAAATAAGCGGTATTCAGAACAGGGAAAGCATACTTTTTATAAATCTTTCTACTACTTGCCGCCACGGGTCTTATGCTTTTGCCCGATTGATTTATAAACCCTTTGCAATATATCTGACATGATGCAATTTAAGTGCTTCATATAAGTAATAAAAAACAAGCTATAATAAAAATAACTTGCTTTATAATTCCAATTATTTATTTTTAATATGTATTTATTAACCGCTTTGTTGCGTGTATGTCTCATTCTCCAAAAATGCAAAACTATTTCATTCTTATATTAGTTTCTGCTGTACACTGCGCCAGCGGTGCTATTTTATAACGGGCTTTGTTCCGTTATTTGCTGATAATAGCATCACAGTTTATAAGTTGACTAAACTTTTATTATCAAACTTCTACTTGTTCAATGTTACTTCCGCTACTTTGTCTCCGCTTTACTTTGTTAAAGTTAATTTAAAACAGCCAAGTTTTAAATACAGCTTTTAAAAGTTCCACTTGCCCACGACCTCGCATTTACTTTTTCGTTGTTATCTTTTCAATGTGCTATATAACAACTATTAGTTTTTAATAGGAAGCGGTTAGCTGCGTGTTGATTGCTAATCGGTTATGAATAGATATTCTCTATTCTAATTTTTAGTTTTGGGAATTTTACTGCCAGACTTGACAGTTAATGAAAAGAATTATATAATCTAGTTGTTTAGGTTAGATTATATTTATATAATCTTTTCAATCCCAGTTTTGATTTTTCAGGACTGGGATTTTTATTTATTCCCTTTCCTTGATTATATATTAACATATCCGTCAGGATTTGTCAACTATTTTTGTCAACTTTTTTAAAGTTTTTTAGTTGTATATTATCAATTTCATAACCGATAATATTTAAAATTCTATTAGCGTCATCAATAGAAAATTGTTTTTTCTTTAACATATGGTCAAACGCCTGTCTGCTGATTTGCAATTTTTCAGATATAAAAGATTTATTTATTCCATTGTCTTTTATAATCTTATTCACTAAATCGCTTAAATCTTTATTAGTCATTATAATTATACCTACCTTGTATTTTTATTGGTATTATAACATACAACTATATAAATTAAAAAGGTGTAAAGCCTTAATAATTCAATAGACTTTACACCTTGATTATAATTATGCTAATTTTTGAAGTTTTTCGCTATGCTCTGATACTACTTTTTTAAGGATTTGAATATCAGTTTGCATTGATTCGATTTGGTTAATACCCGATTGATACCGTTTGTAAGTTGATGTATAACAAGATTCAATATTTTGTAATCTAGGTAATACATCATTTTCAAGTATCAATTTTGTATCATTTATATCGTCTTTTAATGGTTTCAACTTATTATCAAGTAGTTGACTTATTAATAATAAATCTTCATTTGTTAGTGACATGTTATCACACTCCCTTTATAACTATGTAATCTGTACTTATTTATACTTATTATAGCATAATCAAGGTATAAAGTCTATTCAATTATCAATGTGCTATACTCTTATATTCTGTATTGTTAAAGATTTAAAAGTATGTTATAATCACTTTTAGAGGATTTACAAAGGGACTTACACCGCTAAGCGGATGCCCTTTTGTTGGTTAATCGTTCAAGTAGTCGATATAATCGGCTTCACTAGCAAACAAGATATACTTGTCAAAGCTAGGAACGTAACCCATGTAACCAGATTGTGTTGTGTACCCTTTCATGGTTACTACCTCCTTTATGTAATTATTTAAGATGTAAGCAAGGGATTAAGTTGTCTAGGCTTGTTGCCCTTGCTTTATCTTATGCATTTATTATACCTTTTTATTGTTATTTTGTCAACCTTTTTATTGATATTTTTTAAATAAATTTGACTTATTTTTTAGTGTGTGATACAATAGAAAACTATAAAATAAAAAGGAGTTGTTATAATATGGATAGTCAAAAGATAATTGATACATTAAATCAAATTATAGATACACAAGATATAAGTGTTGCTGCCATTGCTAGACGTATGGAGAAATCAACACAGGCATTAAACAAGCAATTAAATAATGATGATATGAAAGTTAGTACACTATTAGAAATCATAGAAGCGTTACATTGTGACGTTATTATAACTATTACTGATAGAGCAACAAAGAAAGAATATACTATATAATAAAGTAATATGAAATTGCATATAGATTTTGTGCCAGTTGAGAGCGAAAAATAATTGTTTGTGTATCAGTGTGAATTATTTCGGTATTTGGTAGTTAGTCCCCACTTTGATATATAAAATAATGTGATTTTTGGGTTTAGTCCCCACTTTATAGTGTAAAATAGGTGTATTTTTGGGATTGCGTACCATTTTTTGTTTTTTATAACGTATTCGACAGACGGACATAACCGAACGATTTTATTGTACGTCACATGCGGACAAAATATGCAAAATGTCTTTGTGTGGTGTACAGCGTAAAATCTGGGCTTGTGACGGATAATATTGTATTATTGTACTATTCATATAATACAGTTACACATAGTTTATAAGTATAACCGCATGAAATAGATTAATAGTGCAGTATTAGACCATTTTATAGAATATACGTTCGTATTATAGGGGCTATGTTTACATTCTAAAACAAACTCTTATCTGTCAAAAAGGGTATATCTGTTCCACATCCATACTTTGACCTAAAATAGCACTTCCGAAGACCAAAACCAATCGGTAAACACTTCGGTAGAACCTTGAAAAATAAGACTTTTACCGATTTTAACATATCTCAAAATAACCAAAATCCATCTCTAAACCACCTCAAACTCTTATAAATCAAGCATTATATCGAACTCACTCTAAAATCGTAAAAATAACTGTTCTCTCACCACAATAAATCCTTAAAATATCAACATCAAAAACTTCTCAAACCCTTATAAAATCAACTATTTCAAACCATAAACAATCACACAAAATCACTCTCTTACCGAAGTCATCAAAAATTACTATTCAATTTAAACAATCAAACATCAAAAATATTTATATATAAATCGTATTAAAAAACGCCCTAAAATCATTCAAAATCTCATACCCTAACAACTATCCACCTTATCAATAAAAATTGAAATTTACTCTCAAAAACACAATTTTACGCTCGTAATCTACCCATAATAATATTTCATATCTATCAAATCAAAAACACGATATAAAAATTCATTACAAAAATCAAAATATTACTCTCCTACTTTTATCACGTCAACATTCGCAACAAATCTCCAAATCAAACAGAGAAATAAATATTAGAAACAAATAAACTAATCACATTTATGAAAAGGAGATTTAAAATTATGAGAAACAATTTAAAACTAATCACAACTGAAACTTTTGGAGATTTATCTTGTAACTTCTATTGCAATATGAATGATGATATTTTACTTACAAGAGAACAAATCGGTTCTGCATTGGAATATTCTAATCCAGATATTGCTTTAAGCAAAATCCATAAGAAGCATAGTGATAGATTAGACAATCTTTCAGTAGTTACCAAACTGGTAAGTACTGATGGAAAGTCTTACGAAACGATACTTTATACTCAAAGAGGTATCATGGAAATCTGTCGTTGGTCAAGACAACCTAAAGCTGATATATTCATGGATTGGGTATGGGATATTATAGAAAAATATAGAGCAAACGAATTAGTTCCTGTTCAACAACAGATTGATATGGCTCAAATATCAAATACAATTTCCAATGCAATCATTTTAGCTTTACAACCAGTTTATGAAAAACTTTCTAACATAGAAGAACAATCCAATAAAAAGAAACTTCCTGAAAAGAAATATTCTCGTTGGAAAACAAATACATTCAATAAACTTAATACTCTTCACTCCTATGTAAATGAACATTCTGACGAGAACCTAAAACTCTCAGAAACCATACATCTTGTTATTGAAGAAACTGAAGATACATATGCAATAGAAATTAATGATTATGTAGATGCATATAAATCTGAATTCGATTTAGACACAAATCCTTATGTACTAGATGTAATCAACAGATACAAAGATGTAAGAGATATGTTTTCATTAACACTCGATTCCGTTATGGAAAAACTACATTTGATAGATAAGTCAGATAAAAGTAAACCAAGAAACATATTTGATGAATTAGCTTCTAAATTAGAAAAATAAAATGAATATACGCCATCAACTTATAAGACAGGTAAGAAATTATCTGTCTTATTTTTATGTTTATCTCTTATCACATGTCATCACCAATTTCTTTACCTGTAATCTAAGGACTAAATTAATGAAAATCAACTCTATTTGCTCACAAAACTACTTCAATGATACAAGTATCATTTAAAAGCAAAACACTTTAATTTTTCTCTCAACATTAATTTAACCCTAATACATAGATCACTTTTCTAAAATTTTACTTATTATAGCAAAAATCAACCAACAAAAAATATGTCACTCATAACAATCAATATATTTTGTATTCATTATACAAATCAGGAAACATTCCAACAATTATAACACCAATTTGTAATCTAAAAGGAGAATTAATGTATGGGCTATGGTTTACATCTACGCAAACTAAGTACTTACATATGTCACTACTATCCAAAATATTTGGAGAAAAATATTTATAAGGATATATTGGTTCACTCACAAACCAAAATAGAGAAGAAATAAACATAGCAGAAAAATATTTAATCAAAGAAAGGAATTAAACCTATGACAACTTTAAAAATTGTACCACAAAAATTCTCATTTGAGAAACCAACTATTACTAACGGCAAAGGAGAGACAATTTCATATGGAATGAGTGTATCAATAGAAATTGATGCTTTTAAAGCAGATAAAAAACAAATAAAAAAGGACTTAGCCTCTATCTTTGCTGAAGTCCTTGAATACTTTGATTGATATTGTCAAGTGCTTTATTTACATCCTTTGTAGATGATTTGGTTTCAAAAGCACCTTCTATAAATTTGTAATTGATGTGATATGTAGATTTTACCGTTTTACCTAAAGTTTTATATTTTATTTTCACATCAAACTCTTCAAGGGGAACATCTGATGAAGATATTTTAGAGAATATAGTTACAAATGACTGGTTAGGTGCTAATGATAATCCTTTGTAAAAGTCAAATGGATTGATAACTATATCATCAGTTGGTATAGCAGGTAAAATTTCAACATCAATGATAGTTCCTGTTGTATGACCAAAGTTTTGAATTTTGATTCTAGGAACTATATCACCATAAACCTTAAAAGGGGAATATTTCTATTTGAGTCATATTACTATCTTTGACAACTTTGGAGTTCTGACACAAAGCAATTATAGAAATAATTATTGACACTAATGTAAATGGAGAAAATATGTAATAGTTCACACTTTTACCTATAGACTACGTCGTTTAGCTATGAACTTGTTCGCTATTCGCTCACAAGATTCACAGCTTTGTTGTCTTGCAAGCAAGCCAACAAGAATAACCAAAATAATCAGATTTAAGAAAGGAGCGTTAAATGAAAAGCAAAAATTTTTGAGTAAAAATCGTTAAAACGCCCTATTTATAAGGGATTAAGCCACATCGCATCCTTTAAAGTTTCCCCTAATATATATATTATATGGGGAAGAATGAAAGGATGTTTTTGTCTAAAAATGGCTTAAAATCAACGTTTAGAGCCATTTTCATTTTAAAAATTTTATAAAAAGGAGATTAAAAAAATGGATATTGAAAAAATTAAAATTGGAAAAGTTACAGAAAAAGAATTAGTAGAATTATTTGGTAGTGATACTCAAAAGAGGTCTTATTCAGATAACGGTAGATTTATAAGCAATCATAAAAAAACATTGCTTACAAAGATGGAAAAATATTGCAACATAAAAGATTTAGGAAACCGTACATATAAAATAACAAAAGTACATAAGCATCCTCTTCCTAACAGTTTACCTAAAATGCAAAAGTCACTCTACAAGTATATATGTCCACTGATACTCAATTATCTTATTGATAATGAGTATAACGAGAATAGAAAGATAGACATTACAGTTGGCAAGTGGTCAAGAGAAATTAATATGGTTAATAGAAATTATAATCTTATTAAATATAACAAAGAAGATACATCTAAAGAAACACAATATCCTGTTGAATTAATATATGAATTTATAGAAAAAACAGATGATATGTTAGACCATTATATAACATCTGCATTAGATTATCTTAAATCAGCAGGTTTAATTATTTGGCGTGAAGTTTATCGTATCAATGTGGAAGTATCTGATATGGAGAATATTGTTATAGATGAAAATGGAAAAGTATCACTTCCATTACATATAGAAAGTCATCAAGCAAGCAAAGAGGAAATGGAATATTACTCAGTTTGTATCAACATTGCTGACAAAGAAGCCAATATTAATAACTACACAGAAAGATATTATAGTAAAAAATCCAAACACTTTAATGAAGTCTTAAAAAGAGAATTATATAAAAGAAAGATTAAATGTGTTTACAAAACATATGAAGCCTACTATATAGACCCAGAAAAGTGTGAATATATACTTCATCAATTTCAACAAACAAATAGGAAGAAACTTATTAAAGAATTTAATAACGAGTTTACAGGAATGATTCTTGATAATGCAAGTAAACGTTTCAATAAATTTCCCAGTAAATATTTATATTGCAATGGAGAAAATGATTATATGCTGAGACAAGAAGGTATGTGTGAAATGACTATTGCCAATGAAACTGAATATCTTGGTGACAGAATTAAAAAAAGCGCAATTGATGACAATTATAGTTTAGAAATTATCAAATAAGGAGGAATTTGTAACGAATGAATTTTAACAAACAACAAGAGAAAGTCATTAATACCATTAATGGTAACATTGCAGTTATTGCTAGTGCAGGAAGTGGCAAGACATCAACATTAACTCATAGAATTAAGAATATGGTCGAGAATCATGGAATACTCCCCTCTTCTATTTTAGCAATTACATTTAGTAGAAAAGCAAAAGACAATATTGTTTCTAAGTTAGAGGAATTGCAAATACCAAATGCCAATATTGAAACATTTCACTCTTTTGCATTGAAAATTATTTCATCTACATATGGAGCAAATAGATATAAAGTATGGACTGCTCAATGGGAAAAAGAAAAAGCAATACAAGATATTTGTACATCATTACAGTTGTGTTCAACTGATGATGTTCCTCACAATGAAGTGTTTTCATTTATTGCTTTGCAAAAAGTAAATATGAGACACCCAACTGATGATTTGATTTATACAACTGATATGCCATTCAAGAATGATGATATGAAAAGAATTTTTAAAATGTATGAAGAATATAAGGATAGGAACTCATACATTGAGTTTGATGATTTTCTCAATATGGCAAATGAAGCGTTTGATGAAAACGAAGATGTTTTAATCAGATACCAAAACACATTTCAATATGTATTGGTTGACGAGTTTCAAGATGTTTCACTATCACAAGCACTACTTTTAAGAAAACTGAATAATAAAAATACTATGATTGTTGGCGACCCACTTCAAGCGATTTATTCATTTAGAGGTGGTGATAGTAAATTTATTTTGAATTTTGATACTGATTACAGTGATGTACAAGTTATCAATCTTAACACTAATTATAGATGTAGTGAAGATATTGTTAAGACTGCAAATAAGTTAGCACTTAGTATTCCAGATTCAAAACACAAGAATTATGTAGAGAGCGTTGCAGATAAACCTAGTTACAAAATACCTGAATTAAGACATTTTTCAGACGACTATGATGAGGGTGAATGGATTGCAAAGCGAATCACAGAATTAAAAAGAGAAGGATATAAATATAACGACATTGCTATTCTCGCAAGAACCAATGCACAGTTGCAAAAATTAGAAGCCACTCTACATAGTGCTAACATTGCATTTGATATTGTTGATGGAAAAGTATTTACAGATTTACCAGAAATTAAACTGATTATCTCATATCTTAGATTAGCATTGTACGAGAATGATAATGAAGCATTTTCTTATTTATACAATAAACCTAATAGATGGCTAAATAAAAAGTTTTTTGAAGAAGTAGAACATAACAGTGTGCAGCGAAATACATCTTTTTACAATGCAATGTTTACTATTGATAGACGAAATTGGCGTTTTAAAAATGGTATTGATGAAATATTTGAGGTTATTAACTACATACAGAATAAAAAATACTCTTCTGTTGCAGATTTAGTTAAGTATCTTAGAAATCGACTTAATATTGACGAGTTCGTTACAAAAGGCAAGCAAGCAGATGATGGTAGTTATGTTGAACAGATTGATAACCTTGATAGTTTTGAAAATATGTGTTCCAAGTACTCTTCTATTGAACAACTTATTACATATTTAGATGACCTAAATAGAGAAGTAGAAACTAAGAGAGATGAAAAAGTTAAATTACTTACTATTCATAAGTCAAAAGGTATGGAATATCTTGTTGTATTTATTGTTGGATGTAACGAAGAACTTCTTCCACACCACAAAAATAAGAATGTAGATGATGAACGCCGATTATTCTATGTTGCTATTACAAGGGCAGAAAAAGAATTATACCTTTCCTATGTAGATATGTATAACAACAAGATTAAAAATATCAGTTCATTCATTGAAGATATTAAAGACACTATTAATATTATTAAGCCAACTGAGAAGGACTTGAAATAAACTCTCTTTCATCTAATCAAACAGAGAAGTATTATATGTAACCAACAAACCAGTCAAATCACCTACCTATAAGGAGGAACGATTATGACATCAAAATTTATTTTAATCAAAAAAGGAGAAAATTATTTAATGACAAATGAAACAAACAAAAAGTATGCAATGAACAGAACAATGGAATTAAAAAAAAGAAATAAGTTAATATGCTACCCAAAATTATCAAGTATAGATTTTGATGTAGTTAATTTACCTATATCATCAAAAATAGCTGATGATTTGAAATATGATTCAAATAGAAAGAAAGAATGTAATTTTAGAGACAATAATTAGGAGGTACTTTATTAATGAGATATAAAATAGTTGCAGATACAGGAATTACGGTTGATTTATGTAATGGATATTCAATATTAGCATTAAGTAGATGGAGCAAGGAAAAAAAGTTATATACTACTACTTTTTTTATAAAGGATAATGATATTGACAGATTTGACATGATTGATGAACTTAATTCAGTTGAATTTAAAACAACTGATAAAAAGTCTTTGTGTGTAGAGGTTACAAACTATATAGAAAATACGGATTTTTCTTATTATATTAATCGGACAAAGTATGAACTTGATTGTTTTGATAGAGGAAATGCTTTATATGAAAGAGAGCGATTATGTTAAGTAAGACTGATTATAAGTGTTTTAATGAAGCAAAATCAGTAGCTGCCATATCTGATTGCTATAAATTTCATATTGGTTGCATAGCTATTTATCAAGGAATTATTATCGGAATTGGTTGCAAGTAGATAGATTTTTCGCAAGTTCTCAGACATGTAGCATATGTGGATATGTAAATAAAGAAACTAAAAATCTCAAAATTAGAGAGTGGGATTGTCCATGTTGCAATACACATCATGACAGAGATGTAAATGCTGCTATCAATATTTTAAATGAAGGTTTGAGAATATTACAAATAGCATAAATTAATTAAGTTAATACGGTAGGAACTATCGGAATTTACGCCTATGGAGATGGAGGTTACAAAGTCTGTGAAGTAGGAATTCTATAAAAATTTATGGAAAGTTCAAACCACGAATGATGGATATTTATATGAAAAGTTGGAGAAATATAGTGTAGGAGGTGTTGTTTAGAGATGAGTATATATGGATGCGAGTATTGTCATCAAATTCCTCACGCAAGTCGATGTCCTTTAGCACCTGAACCTAAATTTAACCACTACTGCTCTTCTTGTGGCGAAGGTATTTATGAAGGAGAAGAATATATTGAGAACGACGATGGTGAATTTATTCATTATGACTGTCCTACTACAAGGGAGTTAGTTAAGTTTTTAGGTTATGAAGTACAGACGATGAGGGGTGATGATTATTAAGGAATTGAAGACATGGTTAAGCAAATTAGTACCAAGCGTCCATAATCTACCACAAGTTATTTATATTAGGTGGATGGATAGAGATTGGTATATAAGAAAGTAGTCTGTCACCATATTTCAGATGACAGACCAAGTATTAAATAAGACGCACATACAAACAAATTAGGAGAAGTCTACTGTAAAGACTTCTTGAGATGTCTCCATGTTTTCTTGTTGGCGCAAGTATACACTGTCTTTATGTCATTATAGACATGAATAAGAGACAAACAGATGATTTCTAATAGGATAAATGCTACCACTACTAGGATTGTAATAATATCTGTCAAGTATTTTTAACCTCCTTCTTTAGTTTGTTTGTACTCTGCTATAGCCACATAGCATTGAAAATATTATAACACAGGGAGAAGAAAATGGATATAAGAAAAATACAATTTTGGATATTTTTAGGTTTGCTTGTATGTGTCTTTGAAAAAGTGTTAACAAATGTATCAATAGTCCTTTTGTTGATAATTGCGTTTTATTTACTGGTTGTAATTATCAAACAGATAAAGGACATAGATTAGAAATTCTATTGGCAATAACTTTGTTGGCGCAAAGGTCAATAGATTTAGAGAAATATTAAGTAAGACCAAAAACATATAAAACAAATTTTAAATTCCACATTATTAAAAATCGAATACTAAGGAGGATTTTGATGGATATTTTTGAATATTTGCCACAACTGATTGTTGCCTATGATGGTAATGATGAATTTGCGAATCTTATTCACGTTAAAAAAGCTGATGGTGATAATGATTATTACTGTCCTTGTTGTGGGGGGATTGTCAAACCAAGAGCATTGGATAGTAATAAAGAACAATCTCACTATTATCACAAAACTGGGAAATGTACAAAAGAAAGTCAATTACACTTTTTCTGTAAAAACTGGTTATTTGAAACTGGAAGTAAATTTTATATAGAAGATGAATTATTTGAAGTGTCTTCTATTGAAATTGAAGAATCACATTGTACTCCATTTGGGGAGTATAGACCAGATATTACTGTTTACACCACATCAGGTAAAATTATTTATTTCGAAATGTTTTTCACGAATAGAAAAACTGGCGATGATTATTTTTGTAAATGGGATGCACTTGGTAATGATGTCGTAGAAGTTAATATTAAAGAATATATGTTTAAAACAGATACAACTACCATCCCATCGTTTACATATCTCTATCACAATGGCGTTTGCTATTCTAAACCATATGTGAAACGAGATTTGTATGCAAATACTATTGCGAGGATTAAACACGAATTAACTAGACAGAAAGTTCTTAATTATAAAGCGAGAATTGAGCAACTTGATTGGTTTTGGCAAGAGATAAGAAACAATACAAGAGAATCTATTTTAGAAATTGTTTCAAAAATGGAATATGAAGATATGGTATCTTGTTATGAAATTATTAAAAGAAAGCAGTGTGTATCATACTTAAAGGATGATGTTTTAAATATAATAAACCAAAAGGTGGTTTCTAACGTTAGAGAGTCTTTGGATTTACCAAAAGATGAAACTATATACTTTGATTTGCGATGTGTCCGTGGAAGAACATATGAAGCTGGTATTAGATTAAACCTAAAAACAGAACATATAACATATACCAAACTTTTTGCTTCATGTAATTATTGGTATGATTTTAACAAATTAAAAACTTTCCCAAAGGTTGTTTTTAATAAAAATATTTTTGATATCAAAGAATTAGTTATTTCAGAGAATGATTTATGTGATTTAAAAAAAGTATATGATCATGTATCAAAGTATAAAGAAAAACTTTTGAAGTATGAGGATATATTAAAATCTTATGAAAGAGACAAATATAAGATAAAAATGAAAAATGACTTATATACAGTGCTTATTAAAACAAACAATAAATTTGAAATATTGTTTGAAAATCGACACATTGATATACAAGACATTGATGAATTAACAAGAGAAATAAATAATACAGTTTCTGATAAAGCAAATGAAACTTTTTTGAAAGACCTTTTTGAATGTAATGAATATAACTCATTTTTATTAAATATTAAAAATCATAATAATATTAATATTCGTTTAAATATATCTAAATATACTGGTCGTGTTCAGTGTGGTATTCGATTTAAAATGTATATTTGCGATAGACAGGTTTATGACGAAGAGTTAAAAAGAGATATTACTGATTTTATAGAAAAAAAGAATAAATGCGAATCAATAATTCAAGATTTTATGAAGTCATATTCTATTGCTTTGGATTTGGTTAATAAAATCAATAATTGTAAAAATAATTTTTGGAAAGCACAATTTCTATTTGATTATAATGGTTATCCAGTAATTGAAATTGACCAGAAATATTTTGTTCCAAAAAAATACTTAACATTGGAAAAAGTTCGCTTTGAAGAATTTTATTCATTAACCGAAAATGACATTGTTTTTTCTTTGAAAAAAGGAATGAATAAAGTGTTTGATAATATACAAAAATGTGGTTATAGAGTAATGGAGGTGGCTAATGACTAAATCTATTTTTATACCTTCGATTGATGCTAAAGATTTATATTTAGCAAATAATTATATTAAAAATGTGCCATATGGTTATAAACTAACAAAAAAAGATGGTAGTGATAATTTCAGAAAATACATAAATAGTTTTGATTACAGTTTGGATTTAATTGAACTTAGAGAAGTTGCAAAATCTGTGTATGGCAAAAAAGATTCTTTGTCCTTTATCTCAAAGGGCAAAGAATATTCTTCCAAGGTAATCAATGTAACTTTTAAATATGCTGTAAAAGAATTTAATAAAATAGCAAAAAACACTTATGTTAGAAACGGATATAATTTACGAGATTATGAGTTAAAAGATGGATATGCAACAGACGTTGATGAAGATGGAATTGAAATTTTAGTTGCTATTAAAGTGGATGAACCATTTTATAATTCAGTAAATACCACTCTCCTCCCCTCTTTCTTCTCATGTAATTATGATGAAGATAATATGACATATACATATAAATTAACTGGCTCAATTAAAACTGTTAAATCTGCCAAAGAATTAAGAGAATGGTGTTACACAAATGGTTTTATTTGCAATGGACTTAGTTATTGTAGATTTAAACGTTCAAGTGGTTCTGCCAGAGTTGGAAAATGTCTCTTTATTGATAGACGTTTATACCCTGATATGCACAAATCAGAACAATGTGGCTTAGATGTTAAAGATGGTGATGAATTAGATATTGCTGCATTTGAAGCCTATATCTCCTTACCTACTAGTAGCATTATTGACACTATTAATATTAAACCAGAAAACTTTTTAGTTGTAGATGATTGGGAAAGTGTATTTTATGAAGATGCTGTTTGTACAGACTTGGGTGACGATGGTTGGCTAAAAACAGAAGAAAAAAATATGAAGATTTCTAATTCGATTTGGGATGGACAATCTTTAATTGATATATCACTCATGGGAGAATATTCATCTAAAGGGATGTTGTTGCTGAGAAATAAGTTTTTTAAATCTTGTTGTTTTAATACTAATATTCAGAAATTTTTTGTTGATAATGGTATTACTGAAATTTCACAACTTAATGGACAAACAATCGCTACTGATATTAAGGATATTAAAATTATTACTACTCCGTCAAGTATCAAATATTTTAAATTTGGCAAATTGGAGAATTGGTTTAAAAATATCTATCCTTATTTTGGAGTTGTGAAGTATGACAAGGATACCCATTATTTTAATGGTCGTATGGTACAAGCCCATTATCAATTACTCAATACCTTACAGTTGTCAAAAGAAGAATTGCAAGAAGTTGTTCAAGATGGTCTTGATTATATCAATTTACTTAATACAGATGTCGATGTTATGCGTTATCATTTAAAATTCAAAGAAGGCTCTGATTTTGAATTAGAAACTGATAATATTGTGGCAGATAAGAATGAAATTATTTATAAGTTATTAAATTATGAATGTGATTTTGACAAGACCCGTATTTATTATGATTTTAAGAAGAATTTGTGTAGTTCATATCTTAAGAATATGAAAAAAGGACATATTCTTGTGGATGGTACTTATGCTACTCTATTTGGAAATCCTTATGAGATGTTATTACAGTCTATTGGAAAATTTGATGGAAAATCTATACTGGAAGTTGGAACAGTACACAATACAAGATATGACTATGAGACAACTATCTTAGGTAGTCGTTCTCCTCACGTAACCATTGGTAATATTTTATTAACAAAAAATGTAGCTTGCGAAACTATTGACAAGTATTTTAATCTTACGTCAAATATTATTTGTATCAACGCAATTAATGAAAATATTTTAGAAAGACTTTCAGGCGCAGATTACGATAGTGATAGTTTGCTAATCACAAATAATAAAATTCTTATTGATGCAGCACAAAAAAATTATAAATTTTTCAAAGTGCCAACACGTAATATTAATCCACCAAAATCTAAAAGACATTATACCACTGAAGATTTAGCTGATTTAGATGATAAAACCAGTAATAACAAGATTGGTGAGATTGTAAATCTGTCTCAGGAATTAAATTCACTTTTATGGGATATGGTTGCAAAATCTGGTGAAGATGTAGAAAATCAATATGAGTATATTAAAGAGATTTATTATGATGTGTGTCAGTTAGATGTTATGTCTAATATTGAAATCGACAAAGCTAAGAAAGAATATCCTGTAGATAATACTGCTGAATTGAAAAGAATGCGAAAAAAATATGAAAACATTTTAACCATGACCGATGGTAGAAAGAAAATGCCATTCTTTTTAGGATTTATTGCAGATACAAAGAACTATAAGAATGTAAATAGAAAAGATTATCAAAAATATGATACCAGTATGGATTTGTTACATACATGTATTGGAACAAAACGTGCCTCTAAATCAAAAGGAAGTGATTTTCTTCCACTTGCAGAAATTTTTAGACCATTAGATTATGATAAAAATAAAGTTGTAAAACCACAAATCACTAAGATAATTGAAATGGCTGAAAATACGTTTGCTTATAACCAGATGATTGCACAAAATTCTTGTCTTACAAGCGAGGAGAAACATATTCATATTGTAAAAGCTAAAGAAGATTTATTATATGAAATCAATAAAATGAAAATTAGCAAACACACGATGTATCGACTTTTGTGGAATTTAGATTTACAGAAAAACTCACCAATTAAGAATTTGCTTTTTTACATCTTGTTTAATTACAAGAATGAAATATTAACTGGACTTTTAGAACAGTATAACCGTATAAATACCTACTTAATTGAGGACAAAAACGGCGAAATTATCATATATAATCGCAAATTTACCAAGAAAAAATCCCCCAAAGAGATTTTTGGAATCTAATTATATGGGTTCGTCCCATATAATTTGGTTTCATGATAAGTAAGCTATTGGTAGGAATAAGAAAACACACCGATTGGAGATGATAAAACATAACAAAATCTGAAATTATTAATCAAATTTGGAATGAAAATATGGATACATACAATAAGAAAGATATTGAATATATTATTAATTCTTTCGTGAGAATAATTATAACAGAAATTAAAAATGGTTTAAAGGTTAAAATTGATGGCCTTGGTACATTTTCTACATATTTTAAAAATGTATATGTTAACAAAACTTTGGATACAGGTTTTTCTACTACTATTCCAAATGTAAAATGTATTAGTTTTAAACCTAGTAAGAAATTAAAGGAATAGAGTTGATCTTCAATTTAGTTTGTATCGAAAGTTTTGTAAACTTTTCTTTTTCATAATCTCTCCTTTCTCTAGGGTGGTAGCACTTACGTCCTGTAAGTGTTATCACTCTTTTCTCTTATATGGAGGGTTAGCTCAGTACGGTAGAGCGTCACATTCTAAAGTGAAGGTCGTGGATTCAAATTCTACACTCTCTCATCTGTCTTAGGACAAATTTATAATGAAAGAAGGTTAATATTATTTTACTAATCAGTAAAAAGTTGGCTCACAAATTGAATAAGGAATATGGTGTAAAGTTTGGCGAAGGTGGAATTTCAACTTCTAAAACTAAGCATAAGAAGTATTACCTTTGTGAGCGTCAGAAAAATATGATTGCTTTAGAAAAAGCTACTAAGTAGGTTCTGCCTATGGAAAGAATCAAATATAAAGGTTATTTCATAGATAAAATAGAACACGGTTGGCGCATCTGTAAAGAAAATAATACAGATATTCATACACATCTTAGAAATCTTGCGCCTAGTTATAAGTTAATTGATAATGTAGTGAACCATAAAATTCCTACTCGTTGTGGGTTATATTATTTGCAGTCACATATTCGATTAGCAGATAACGAGGAATATAAACAGAAATTGCAAAATTATTACGATGTAAAATTAAATAAAGGTAAGAAACAAGACTATTACAATCCTCATAAGAAGAAGTTTTGAGGATTATTTTTATGCAAATTTATGAATGAAAGGACTTTAAAAGGAAGATTTTATGGCAAATTTTGTATTTAAGAAAACCGAAACTACAAATATGAAGATTGCAGGTATTATTGATACTGATAGAATGACAGTTGATGTAGATGGCGAAGAAAAGAGTCTTGCTACTCTTCTATCTGTATTTAATGGTACTGGCGTAGAAATTAAGGTGGCTACCAAGAATGAAGAAGAATTGGATGAGCCTACTGCAAATGAATAGAGAGTAGGTGAACAAGATAGTAGAGATTAAAAAGCTACCTACTGAGACAGAAGAACAGTTTTTATGGAAGGTTGGGAATCTTATAGATTCTGGTAAAGTTAAAAATTGGGAATCTGTCAATGATATTATAAACAGAGAGTTACTCGGCGAAGATGAAACTACATACAGAACGGAATCGGCTTGGCGTAAACGCTATCAAGCAGCTAAGAAGTTTTATGATAATTGCTTTGTAAAAATGGAGTCTGGTACTATTCAATCTCAGAATAGTAATCAGTTAGCAGAACTTGAAAAGCAACGTGTTAAGGCACGTAGGGAAAGAAATGAATTAAGACGTGTTATTCGTGAAGAGTCTGATAAGGAGTCATATAGAGAACAGTTTATTCGCACAATGCAAGAATATATAACTAAACCCTTAGAATACGAGGAAAATGCCCGATTTAAAGGTATTTTAAAGACTGATAATGATTTACTTATTTCTCTCTATGACATTCATGCAGGCATGAAGTCTAATAATTTCTTCAATACATATAACCAAGATGTATTAAAAGATAGATTGAACGAATATCTTGACAAGATTTTTGAAGTACAGATTAGGCATGGTTCTGAAAATGCTTATTTGGTACTTTCTGAAACTGTGTCTGGATTTATTCATCCTACTTTAAGAATTGAGAATAATCAAAATATGATTGAGCAGTTTTTAATGGTAACTGATTATTTAGCACAGTTTATCAGAGAATTAAGCTACCATTTCAATAAAGTAAATGTGTATATGGCTATTGGAAATCATGGTAGATTATCTCCTAAAAAAGACGACAATTTGACCAACGAGAATATGGATAATCTCGTATTGCCATTTTTAGAAGCCAAATTACAGAACTTTAATAATGTAATTTGCTACAAGAATACTATTGAAGATACTATTGCTATGTTTGCAATTCGTAGCACAAATGTATTTGCAAGCCATGGAGATAGAGAAACACCACAGAATGCAATCCAGAAGTTGACACTCTTTACTTCTATCAAACCAGATATATATCTTTGTGGACATAGACACACAAATGCTATGACTACCGTATATGATTCTAAGGTTTTACAGGCTGGCTGTCTGTCAGGTTCAGATTCATATTGTATGGACAAGCGATTGAGGAATAAGCCTGAGCAGTTATTATGTGTAATTACAGATAATGGCTTAGATTGTATTTATGACGTGAAATTTGATAAATAATAACAACAAAGGTTACAGTCTACTATTCGGCTTAGTTTGGAGTGATTGTTGGAGCAGATATCAACAACTGTGACCGTTGTAACATAAATTGTTACTTGTAACATATTGAATGTTATTATTCAAAAATCATGTTACTAATGACATAAAATAGACCAGAATCCGACTGGCATTTAATAAACGGAAATAACTTCGGTTTGTGGAGAGTGGCTTGCTGAATGGCGATTGCTACTCTCCTATTTTAGTTGAAATATTTTATGAATGAAAGGAAACGAAAAAAATGACAAAGAACGAATATTTAAAGGCAATTCAGGAAGTAGTAGAAATCGAAATCCCTATGAAGGATATTGATGCAATTTTAAAGGCACAGGGAGTTGTTGCAGAAAATGCAATGAAGAATGGTGAAGATTTAACTATCCCTGGTATTGGAAAGCTATCAGTAAAGGATGTTCCTGAACGTAGAGGTAAGATTATGATGGGCGAAAAGGCTGGCGAGGAATATGTAGTTCCAGCGCATCGTGAGCCTAAGATGAAGTTAGCAAAGGCGTTTAAGAATTGCTTACTGTAAGGTGGTGACTTTATAAATGATTTACGATTATAAATCAGATGAACTTACTCAGGAAGTATACATCGAATGTATTTGTCCAATTGTGGATGATATCATTGACGAATACTCTACTCTTCGCAGATATGAAAATTTGAGTATCTACGCACCATCTTATATTGCAAGAGAAATTCTTGGTAGATTACTCGATAAAATTGAGGATTTATGGGTAGATGCAGATTCTGAAAACGAACTGTTATATGACAATAATAATGATGTAGTTATCACTATTGCTTATGATGGCATGGTATTTGTTGAAGAAGCTAAAGACCCTGATAATTGTATTATCAAGAGTAATGAGGATTCTTGCTTGACTTATTTCTATGATAGATTAGGTCAGAAAGATTTAGATGCTCTTGAAGAAAATGCAGAGTCTATCTTAGTATTTGGATTTGAGGATGATGACTGCGAAGGTTGTAAGAGTGAGGATACTGAAAAAGATGCTGAACTAAGTATTGAATCAGATGGTGATATGCACAGTTTCAGTGTAAATCGTTCTGATGATAATGGTTATAGCTCATACAGTTTCTACTCTACTGATATGGATTTGGTTAAGTATATGGTTAGATTATTTAGATAAAAACTAGATAGATATTGACAGAGAGGACTTGTGTTTAATTGCACAAGTTCTCTTTTGTTTTGGAGAAGTAATTATTGTAACAATAATTGGTTTGCTAGTTAAGTAAGTAAAGAGAATTACAGTCAAATGACTATCTCTACCTTCAATAAAGAGAATAAATATTTAGAACATTGTTGTTTGAGATGGGATGATTACATCCTCAAATGAAATTTCACTTTTTGTTTTTCATTTGACCTTCTTTTAGGAGTGGTTATTGCCGTAACCATTCCATCTCAGATAACAATTCACAGTTATCGGCAAATAACTATAAATATTTAGCGACCCACTGCTTTAATGTGGAGAAAGAAGGTATAAATGAATAAAAATGAATTAAAAGTTAATGGAACACAAAACTTTATGGGAATTAATATTCCTATTGTTGAAGGTGGTTTTGGCAAAAACTGTAGAGTTGTAACAGCTAAAGCAGTATCAGAGATACATAACACAAGGCTATCGGATATCAACGCTTCTATTAACAGATTAATTGAAAAGAAACGTATTAAGGAAGGCATTGACTATATCAATCTTCTAAGTGAAACAGTTTCACTTAGAGATTTTGCTAGAGAATTAGGGATGTTTTCTAGCAATAGGACTAAAGATGCATTTATATTGTCTGAACGAGGATATTCTAAGTTAATTAAGGCAATGGACGACGATGAATCTTGGGATATTATGGATAGTTTTGTTGATGAGTATTTCAAAATGCGTGAAGTTATTAAGTCAAGTGAACAATTGAAAGCACAGTTATTACTATCAATCTATGATGGCGGACAAAATGCTGTATTAGCAAGTAAGCAACTTACAGAGTTAGAAGTTAAGGAAGCTACTACTCCACTGATTCAACAGATTGAAGAAGAGAAACCATTAGTAGATTTTGCCAACCAAGTATCTGATACTACTAGCCTTATTGACATGAACCAAATGGCAAAATTACTCAAAGATGAAAATATTCCTATTGGAAGGAACAGACTGTTTGAAATTCTCAGACAGAAAGAAATCCTTAGAAACAATAATGAACCTTATCAGAGATACATTGAAAGTGGATACTTCAAGATAAAAGAAGGTACATATGAAACACCTTACGGAACTAAGGCTTACGTAAAAACTTTTATTACGGGTAAGGGACAGATTTGGATTACTGAAAAATTAAGAAAAGAATTTGGAAAAGTGGCGTAATAGCCATTTTCTATATTTTATAGAGATATGTATGCGGTGAAAGTTAGCATGCCTACCAGTGATGAGGCTGGTTACTAAGTGAACGGAAGGAGGAATAAACGTGCCAAAACCAAGAGAAACGTTTAGGAATAAAATAACAACAGATGAAATTATTGCAAAATTCAATCCAAAGAATCAAAGATTGGTTGACAAATACTTAAAGAACTTGGCAACTAAGAGAAGTCCACAAACCGTTGTTGGATATACGTCTGATTTCAACATCTTCTTTACTTGGAATTATCTTTATAATGACAATGCCCTATTCACAGAAATGAAGAAGTTAGATATGCAAGATTTTTTTGATTATGGAATTACTGAACTTGGTTGGAAAGCTAACAGATATGCAAGATGTCATAGTGCATTATCTGAATTGTCCAAGTTTATAGAGAAATTCTATGATGATGAATTTCCTAATTTTAGAAACCTACTCAAGTTTGTAGACAAATTACCAAAGGAAAACACAAGAGAAAAGTCCGTATTCAAGAAGGAAGAATTAGACCATCTTATGGATGAACTTGGTAAAATCGACAGAGTAAATGAACAGTGTTTATTGGCATTAATCATGGCATCAGGTGCAAGATGTAGTGAATTGGTTAGATTTACTACTGATATGATTGATTATGAGAACACTGCTTTTGATGGACTATTCTTAGAAACCACTTCTAAATTAAAAGTAAAAGGTCGTGGTGTTGATGGTAAATATATAGAAAGATACATTATCAAAGATATGTTTGTGCCTTACTATGAAAAATATTTACCAATCAGAAAAGAGATTATGGAGAAGAATGGTAAAGACCATAATTTCATTTTTGTAAAGCGTGATGGCGACCCTGCTACTGCTGATACTATTCGTGCTTGGATGGATAAATGGGATAAGTATTTGGATAAACACTGGTATCCACATAGCGGTCGTCACTTTTGGACTTCATATTTATCCTCTATCGGAGTTGAAAAAGAACTTATTCAAGAGTTGCAAAAGTGGTCTAGTTCAGAACTTGTAGATGTTTACAATGATAACACTGCAAAGGATAAGAAGTGGAAGAGCCTTGATAAATTGAGAAATGCTTTAGCAGAAGATACTAAAACAGAAGAACCTCAATAAATCTCCAATTCTAAAGTTGAATTTGTCATGATTATTATACAAATTTTGTAACAACCACTCTTCTTACTTTTGAGGAAAAATCAATTGACAATACAGAAATAATAACGTAGAATAATACATATAAAAAGCAAGCAACTATCCGTTAGACGGTTTCGAGTCATAATTTGGTAGGTTATGGCTAATATATTTCAATTAAAAACAATTAACACAAAAACGACCGCTTATTTCTCTTGGCGGTTATTTTTGTGCCTTCTATCAAGGAATCTGACAAGATATGTAGCAATTACGCCACTAATCACGCCAGTAACTAATGTAAAGATTAGTAATTCACAAAACGTCACTTCGTATATCACCCTCCTTTCTTAGCAAGGGTATCTATAAGATAAACAGGGTATCACTACACCTGACGTGACTTAAAACCGCCTTTTACCATCTGTCTAGCCTAAACAAGATGTTGGACAATTACTTGCAACTTCTATTCTATAAAATTCTACCAGTATTGTCAATTTATTCCAACGAAACAAAAAGTAAATTATATGAGATGGCATAATCCCATCTATGATAATTCTGATATTGAGATAGCATAATTTCAGGAGTGAAAATCAAACTATATCCTTTGCGGAGGAATAACCGTCACAGTCGGTTTTATATTATTTACAATTAAAACTGATTGATACTGTTTTTATTACATATGTGAGAAACCCTGATGGTTTAAGTTTATTTACGGATGCATACTGTACTTAGATGTGTGGAGTTCATCACTCTGCTCTCGCTTTGCTAAAGCCGACTTTTATATGTCGGTGTAAATCGACAAATAAAGAAGGAGGTAAAATATAAATGGCAAGAAATCTTGATATTTTAGATGACCAGTTAGAATTAGGTCAGACAAAAATCATAAGTCGTGATGGTGGACGCATTGTAGATTTCGTAGAGTTGTTATTGTCTACATCTACAAAAGGACAATTTGCCCCATCAAAAGATAAGAAAATGGTAGAGCTGTGTATTAAAGACACTGATTTGTCTTTACCACAACTTGAGTGCTCTATGACAAAAGCATCTTTAAAGGATTTGATAGTAGGATTAAAAGCTATCTACGGACAATTAGAAAGCGAGGATGTGAAATAATGAAATTAAAAGTTAAGAAATCTATTGAGAACAATATCATTACTGTTGATATTAGTGTTGCTGAACTTGGCACTGTATCAAGTGTTGAAACGGAAGAAAAGAACCTTTTGTATGACTTTCCTAGAAGTGTTAAATATAGCAGCATAGATTTTACTGCCAATATGAAAATTGATGGTGTATCTGGTGATCCTGTTGTAACAGAGGAAGAAGTTGATGATACCAATATCGTTGAAGTATCGCTAAAGGATATTATCAATAAAGAATACCCTATAAATGAAGAACTTTCAATTATCTTTTCGATTGATATTACAAAGATTCCAGAAAGCGAATTAAACAAAGTGATGGACACTGTTGAAAAGTTGGGCAAGGCTAAAGCTGAATTGTTTGCAGTTAAGATTCAGGAAGAAATCGGGAAGAAGCTTGCTGAACTTAGGAGTTTGAATACTAAGTTTGAAGGAGAAACAGAGGTTGTTCTGTAATTTATATAGGGAGTAATTACTACTCTCCTATTGTGCAAACTAAATCTACAAGGTGTAGAACCTACCTGCTAAGTAGTGTGTTCTGAAAGGAATGAGTTTCGATTACTCTAGTTTGCGTTAAATCTCTTGTTTCAAAGAGAAAATTCAGCGTTTAAATCGCTTTTCAAAGAGATTTTGTGGTTGGTTTAAACCATCCGCTTGTTGTCCATAAAGGGTAATTTTAATTTAAGAAGGAACATAATGAAGAATTATTGTTCTTAGAAAAACAGAATTAAGTATTGTTACTTATGGATATGGGATTTACAGAGAGAAAGACTATGCTTACCAAAATGCACTCTGCAACTTTCAAGAGTAAGGAAACAATGGTAGCTTAACCAACCTAACATTCTCACTTCGAGAACTTTATGGGTTGGTTTTTTGATTGTGAAAAATCAACCCTAATAAAAATTAAGAAAGTGAGGAAATAAATATGTCTGTAAAAATTACAGCAATTAATGGTCAAGCGAATTCATCTGATACAAAAGAATTCTTGCTTACAACTACTGACGAGATAAAACTTCTGCCTAAAAATGGAATTGAGGGAACTCTTATAACTGATGAAACAGTTATAAATAAGCCATGCGCCATTGGCTCAACTGCTATGGTCGTGAATAGCGTTTCTACGGAAGTTTATATTCTTACACCAGATAACGAATGGGTAAAGATGTAAGGAGGTAATAAGTGATGGATGGATTGAAAGCATATATTTTAAGCAAATCATATGTTGATTCTACCCTTAAAGGCGCAGGTGCTATACAAGGTAAGCCAGGAACAGACGGAAAAGATGGCAAATCTGCATATGAAATTGCAATAGGACACGGATTCAATGGTACTGAAAAAGAATGGATAGAATCATTGAAAGGTTCTAATGGAAAGACACCTGATATTAGAATTAATGCAAATGGAAATTGGTTCATAAATGGCATTGATACTAATGTAAATGCCAAAGGAGAAAAAGGTGAAACAGGTAGTGGTTTTAAAGTAACAAAACAATATCAGAGTATATCAGATATGGTGTCAGACACTAACCCTGTAAACGATTCAGAGGTTGTTGTTGTAATATCTGAAGATACAGGAACATTTTATCTAAGATTATCTTCGTACATAGATCAAAATGGTGTTGCTAATGGATACTTACCAATAGGTAATGCAAAAGAAATTAGTGCTATTAAAGGAGAAAAAGGTGATGATGGTATCACTCCACACATAGGTTCAAACAACAACTGGTTTATCGGAGATACTGACACTGGCATATTGGCGAAAGGTACAAATGGTAAAGATGGACAAAATGGCACGGACGGTGCTAATGGGGAAAATGGTGCTGACGGAGTTGGTATTTCTCAAGCAACAATAACTGAGAATGGAGAATTGGTTATTGATTATACTAACGATACTTCTTCTAATTTAGGTATTGTTGTTGGTAGAAATGGAGTTGATGGAAATAACGGAAAGGATGGAGAAAACGGTAAAGATGGTCGTTCTATTACATCAATAAAATCAGATGAGAATAACAATATTATTGTTACTTTTTCTGATGGAACAACTCAAAATATTGGTCAACTAAATATTGATTTACAAGGGGATTTCCTTACATCAAACGGATTTGGTAATCTTCGATATTATAATGGACATTTCCAATATTATGATAATTCGTCTTCTACTTGGATTGACACTTCTGTTACGCCAGATAATGTTTATATTATGAATATGACACCACAAAATATGCAATTTTTATCTGGTGCATATGATACAGATTTAAAACGATATAAACTTAAATGGTTAGAACCAAAAGATACTATCGTTGAAAATCAAGTATTATGTTTTGTTGAGAAAGTTGTTATAAGAAGAAAATTAAATTCTGCTCCAATTGATGTAAATGATGGGATATTAGTATGCGAAATTAACAGAAAAAATTTCGGAAAATATAGAAATGAATACTACGTTGATGAAACATTCAATCCTAATATTGACGAAAAATGGTGTTATAAAGTTTTCCCTATAAGTACAACTGGTTTTTACAATGTCTCAGAAGTTAATGAAATATCTATATTATGTAAAAATTATCAACTTTATGGATTTACAATAGACCAAAATGAATCAGATCCAGCAAGTATGATTACTTATATTGAAGATAATAAGAATTTTAGGTCTGCTTATATGGATTATGAAGGAGATTCGTTTGATTGCGGCGATTGGGCAAGTGCTTTCTTCATGGATATAAAACCATGTATGTTAAAATACGATGGAACTGTTGATTATTATTTAAACCCAAATGATTACTCTAAGAAATTAGATGGTACTCCTTCTGATATATCAAATGACAAGTATGAAGGAAACGCTATGGTTCAGATTCCTAAAGTATATTGGAAAATTGTTGATAACGGAGATAAAACAGCAAATGTTTATATTTCAAACAATAAAATAGATGAAGATTTTAATTGTTGGAGTCATATTGACAACAACGGAAACGAAATAGATTATTGTTATATGCCAATTTACAATGGTTATAATGACGGAACAAAATTAAGAAGTTTAAGTGGTAAAACACCTGTTAATACGTCATCTGGCTCTAAAGAAATAGAATTAGCAATCGCAAATAATAAAACAAGTGATGTGATTTGGTACACTGAAGTTTATTCAGACAGATTATTAATAAATTTGTTACTTTTGCTAATTGGTAAATCAACAGATACACAACATGTTTTTGGTTATGGACATTATAATGGCGGTTCTGATGCAAGTGACTTAATGGTATCTGGTACTATGGATAATAAAGGTTCTTTTTATGGCAAAAATGTACAAGGTTTTGGAGTAAAAGTATTTGGAATTGAACATTATTGGGGTAATCAGTACAGACGAATTGCAGGTTGGATTAATGATAATGGAATTCAAAAAATCAAAATGACATATGGTCAATCAGATACTTCAACTGTTGATGGATATAATTCAACTGGTAATGGATATATAACAATTTCGGATTCTGTACCATTCGGAACATCTGGTGGTTATATTTCTGAAATGATATTTAGTAAACATGGTATTATACCAAAAACAGCAAACGGAAGCTCTACAACTTATTATAGTGATGGTTTTTATTTTAATAATTCTAACATAAGATATGTAATTGTTGGAGGCTCTTCTTACCATAAATTATTAGTAGGTGCTTTTTATACCAATGCAAATGAAGAATTGAGCAGAAGCTTATGGTTAATTGGTTCTTCTATTTCTTGCAAACCATTGGCAATAATGTGATAAGGAGAAATTAATGAAATTAAATTATATAAAATCACAATCAAAGAATTATCCAGATTTGGTCGATAATACTTCTTCCAAAACATTTGTGTATTTACGGAAAAATGTTATTGAATTAACTAATCATGACATAGAATTAGGCAAAAATGTTACTTCTTTCGAATATGAAGAGGTTAAATTAACTAAAGAAGAATATCAACAGTATTTAAAAGAGTTAGAAATTATAGATATTCAGCAGCAACGTGCAGATATAGATTATATCGCTCTGATGACAGGTGTCGATTTAGAGGAGGTTTAATTTATGAAAAGTAAAATGTACGATAAAATAAAACTATATTATGATACTGGTCTTTGGAGTGAAATCAGAGTAAGAAATATGGTTATTAAGGGTATTATCACTGAAACAGAGTATATGAGTATTGTTGGTAAGAATTATGAAAATAATTAAATAATATTAAAACGGATGTTTTAAAGAGACATGGAGAGTGGATTTAGGTCTACTCTCCTATTTATATGCCGAATTAGCTCAATTGGCAGAGCAATACATTAGTAATGTGTAGGTTGCGGATTCGACTTCTGCATTCGGCTCTAGGACAGTTATCGTTTGGTAACTGTCTTTTTGATATGTAGAAAAATAGTTGATATGAAAGGATGGTGGCGAATGGCTACTAAGAAAGTAATAAAGAAAAAGCACTGCTCGTGTTGTGGTACAGAGAAACCACTATCTGATTTTTATATGAGCAAATCTCCTCTTCACGCATTAGACGGCAAAACACCTATTTGTAAAGACTGTGTTATCAAGTCCAGTGTAGATACTGACACTAATGAGATTGACGAGGTTAAATTTAAAAATATCTTACGACAGATTGACAAACCTTTTTACAAGGATAATTTACAGAGTGCTATCAATCAGTTTAAGAAAGAAAATTCTCATGTTGAGGAAGACGATGTTAAATATCATGGCGATGCGATTATTCGTTTGTATATGAAGAACATTGCAACATTGCGTCAGGTTTCTTCAAAGAGTTATGAAGACTCTGAAAAAGATGGTTTTATCCAAAAGCACAGTACTGTTATTCAGAAAACAGAAAATGCTGAATATAAAAAGGATTTAGCAAAGAAAAAGAATGAGGAAGTCATTACATCTGATGACAGTGAATTTGAAGTAACAAGAGAAATGATTGACCTTTTTGGTGAGGGGTATACGAGAATTGAATACAAAAATATGTATAAGAAATACAAGGATATGAAACAGAATTACTCTATCCAAACAAACTTACACCAAGAAGCACTTGTTACTTATGTACGTTTTAAGGTAAAGGAAGAATTAGCTACTGCAAGAGGTGATGTGCAAGAAGCCCAGAAGTGGTATTCAGCTGCTCAAGACGCTGCTGACAAAGCAAAGTTGACACCAAAACAGTTGACGCAAGCCGACTTACAAGGTGGTATTAATAGTTTCTCTGAGATTTTTAAGGCTGTTGAACAGGCTGTAGATGTTATCCCTATTCTCCCACGTTTTAAATTCAGACCTAACGATGCATTGGATTTTAATATTTGGTGCTATATCAATTATGCAAGAGATTTACAAGGACTACCTCAGTGTTCATATGAGGATGTTTATAAATTCTATGATAAAAAGAAGGAAGAATATTTGGAACAGTATGGCGACCCTTATGGAATCTTTGATGATGAGCCTACTGAAAAAAATAGACCAAATGTTGAAAAATTTATCACTCTTCCTAAAGATTATGAGGATGGTGATGACTAATGACAAAAGAACAAATTATAGCATTACAAGATGATTCTGTATTTGGAAAGAATTTGTATAAGTATGTTGAGTTTTGTTCATGGTGTCGCTGGTATCCCGACCTTTTCCTAGATTTAATTAAGCCTGAAACTGGCGGTATTAACTTACATCCAGACCAAAGAACTTATCTTCGTTGCATTATGCGATTTGTAAGTTTGTATGGAGTATTCCCTCGTGGATGGGGAAAGACGTATGACGAGGTACTTGCAATGTACTTAGTTTCTATATTCTTCCCCGATATTGATTTGGCAATGACAGCTCAGACGAAAGAGAATGCCGCTGAATTGTTAAAGGATAAGCATACCGAGATTATCAAACACTTCCCTATGATTCAAAATGAAATTGAGGGAAGAGAAAAATTTTCTAAGGGTGACGCTGAAATAAACTTTAAATCAGGAGCAAAAATTGACAACCTCGCTAATGCACAAACTTCAAAAGGTCAGCGTAGGAAAAGAATCAATATAGAGGAGTCTGCACTTCTCAATGACGAATTGTTTCAGGATGCATTAAAACCTATTGTGGAAGTTCCACGATATACTGTTGGTAAACTTGGCGTTGTAGACCCTTGTGAATTAAATCAACAGATAAATTTCTTTACTACTTCTGGGTTTAGAGGTAGTGACGAGTATGAACGAAGCGTAAAAATGCTTAATGATATGATTCATCTTAAAGGTGAAATGGTATTAGGCTCTTCATGGTTTTTAGCTTGTTGGTATGGTAGAGGTTCTACTAAGAGTCAAATTCTTAAAAAGAAGAAGGAAATGTCACCTATTGCTTTTGCACAAAACTATGAATCAAGATGGGTTGGTTGTTCTGATGGTGCATTAGTTGATATTAACAGACTAATGAATTGTCGCTCTCTCACTGAATCACAATATGAGTGTAAAAGTGATGATGAAGAATTTTATATTGGAGTGGACGTTGCACGAAGTCAGAACTCTAATAATAACCAATCTTCTGTTACTATTGCAAAAGTAATCAGAACAAAGGATAAGAGTAAAATCGTATCTATTGACATTGTAAATATGATTAACATACCTAACATTATGAACTTTACAGCACAAGCATGCGCTATTAAGAAGTTACAAAAAAGATATAAAGCAAAGGCTGTTGTAGTCGATGGAAACGGTCTTGGAGCAGGTCTTATTGATGAATTATTAAAAGAAAGTTTTGACCCTATTACCAAAGAATCTCTTGGCTGTTGGGATACTATCAATGATGACAATACTCCTGAGACAGATGATGCAGAAAGAATTTTATATAACTTAAAGGCTCAGTCTGCACAAAGCAAAATTGTAACTACATTTATTGATATGGTAGATAGTAAAAAATTACGACTACTTGAAAAGAAACAATACTCTGATTTTACTGAAAAGGATTGGGATAAACAAGAAAAATTCGTTGAACCATTCTTACAGACAGATGCGTTTTTTGAAGAGACAGCGAATTTGAAATTGAAACACTTGCCTAATGGTGGTGTTTCTATTGAAAAAGTTGTTAAAAAGCTAGACAAAGACCGTGTATCAGCAACAATCTATGTATTGTGGTTGATAAATGAGTTTTACAGAGATGTTTATGCTCAATCAGAGTATGAATATACTTGCTTATGTAATTAATGAAAGGAGGCGACTATGCCAGAAGAAGTTAAGCGTAAGAGGGGTCGCCCTCCGAAGAATAAAGTTGAGAATGTAGTGGAAACAAATTCTGTTGCTCCTACTACTGACTCTACTTACGAATTTAATACATATTCTGCTAGAGGAATTTCAGAATATTATTTTGGCTTGGATATTTTCAATATATATTCACCAAAAGAAATATCTGATATGGTTGAAAGTCCTATGGTTCATAATCATGCACTTAGGAAACTTTCAAACAAACTATATTCTTCTAATGGTCTATTAACGCAGTGTATTGACTACTGCACTTCTCTTCCAACTCTTGATTATTGTGTTATTCCACGAGGTAAAAACAAATTAAAACGAGAAAAGAATAAGAACCTTATGGATTCTTCTTTAAGAAGTATTCACCATAAGGAAGTTGTGCGTGACGCATTATTCAAATCTATGATTGATGGCGTTGCGTTTTATTATTGTGTTTTTGCTTCGTCAAAAGCAGATACCAAGAAAACTATGTCCGATTATGATGTAGAAGAAATCTTGGAAATCAATGATGTTGGAGTAAATATGTCTGTTGTTCCATTGCCTACTGATTACACAAAGATTGTAGGTAGAAAGAATTCATCATATGTATTGGCGTTTAACCTTAGATATTTTGAGGGATTATCACAGAATGAACTTAATAGAAAGTTGAGATTATATCCCGAAGAAATCAGAAAGGGTTGGGCTGAATACAATAAGGGAAAAGGTTCTAACAATTGGTTAGTCCTTGATAATACCAAGACTATTGTTTCTAAAGTAAGAAGTCGTATGGAAGAGGCTTGGGGTAGACCGCTTTGTTTGGCTGCCATCAAAAACATTTTGTATTCGGCATACTTCCAAGATACTTGTCGTGGTACTTTGGACGAAATCAACAATCGTATAATTTACGAAACTTTTCCTGAAGGAAAGGACAAAGGTTCTTGTGCTTTAACAGGAAAACAACAGACGGAACAACATAATACAGTTAAAAGTGCTATTCTCACAAAGAATCAGAGGAATTCTACATCGTTCTTTTCCGTAGCTGCTGGCACAAAGATTGACCAAATCAAAGCAGACACGTCTTTGTTAGATGAAAAGAATAGTTCTTATATTCAAGACCAAATTGGTATTGATTTAGGATTCATGGCAAATCTTTTATCTGGTAGTGGTTCAGGTAATTACGCAGCTCAACAGAATAACTTACAGTTGTTACTGTCTGAGATTTTAATGTGGATTGAACCGATTACCGAGGAACTCGTAAAAATAATCAACGAGAATGTCATTAAGGACAAGTCTAATGCTGTTGGATTGTATTATCTGCCTTGTAGTTATATTACAAGAAGTGATTTTACAACACAGATGAAGGAATTATATTTACAAGGAAAAGGTTCATTAAGGGCTTGGATTGCAAGTACTGGCTTTAATGCCGATGCGTATATTCAGTTAATGGATATGGAAGTTGAAGAAGGATTTGATGAGAAATATAAACCTCATCCTACAAGTTTTACAATCTCTGGTGATGGAACTCAGGATAATAAGGGTGGCAGACCAGAAAATGAAAACCCTACTTCATCTTCTACTATTACAAGTAAACAGAATAATGGTAATGATATGCCAAGTCCAAGTGACAACTAAATACTTTAATAATTCAAGAGTCATCGTTTGATGGCTCTTGAATTATATACAAAATTTATAGGAGGTAGCAATGAATAAATGTTTTGAACTTTCAAGCAAGAAGTATAAAAATGGCAGACGAAAGTTTACTGCTGTTCTATACAAGCTACAACCTCCTGAAAGCGTAATTGACGGTGTTGGAACACAGTATAACAAAAATGGTCTTACCTTTCTTGAAGAATATTCGTCTGCACAATTAGAAAGTATCAAGGATATGTCTGTGACTGTTTCATTTTTGGATGAGGAAAGAACTCAAATTTTAGACCACGGATTCACTGAAATGAATACCAAAGATGGTCTTCCTACATTTGATAATGCTACTACAGTTGGACATTTTACCAAAGGATATATTGATGATGTAGAGATTAATGGCGAAATGGTTCGTTGCGTATTAGGCGATGGTTTTCTTGATGAAATGCGCTACCATGCCTTCATTGAAAAATTAGATGAAGATTTGGCTAACGGAGACTCTATCGAGGGAAGCATTGAAATTTACAGGGACGAAGACCATGAAACTATTGTCTATGCAAATGGATATAGAGATAAAGGGCGAATTCCACAGTACTTTATACACTCTGGCTGGTCAATGGTTATGAATCCAGCAGATACCAATAGTCAATTATTGGAACTAAACGAAAACCAAAATAAGGAGGAAAAAAACGAAATGGATGAAAACAAGATTATTGAAGTAATCCAGAAAGCAATTACAGAAACAAACTCTGTAAAGGCTGATTCTGAGGCAAAAATCGCTGAGTTAAATACTCAGATTGAAGCTAAAGATGCTGAAATCAAAGAGCTTAACGAGGTTAAGTCTGTAGCTGAAGCAACTGCAACTGAGAAGGATGGTAAGATTGCTGAATTACAGGCAGAAAACGAAAAGTTAAAAGAAGAGGTTGCAGATTTCAAGAAGAAAGAACTTAATTCTGCTTTCGATGAGAAGTTATCTGTTTATACAGATGAGCAGAAGGCTTGTGTTGAGTCTGAAATCAATTCTTACAAAGAGAATCCTATGGACGGAGATGCTGATGCAATCATCTCTAAAATCTGTGTAAACATTGTTGCAAAGCAGATGGAGGATGCAAAGGTTGCAGAACAGAATTCCGCAAAGGAAGATGACAAAGTTGATATTTTCTCTGAAGTAAATTCTGCTGAAGAGGAAGAAGACGAAGATATTAATATTTTTTAAGGAGGACAATAAACAATGTTAAAATTTCACACAATTGGACAGATTGAAAAGAATTATGCGTTTGAAAATGCAGTAGCAAGTGCTAATACATTTAATGGTGCTTTCGGTACGGTTGCAGATGGCGAGTTCGCTGTTGGTGCTGACGCAAGCAAGGCTATTATGAACCTTGAAGTTGGCGATGAGGCTGGTCTTGGTACTTATCCTATTAAGAAGGGTACTCAGGTTAGAGTTCTTGATTTAGAAGCTTTCAACGGTAAGACAATCGAAGTATATGGTGATGAGTTACCTGATGGTGTTGTTGTTGGTGACAAGTTGGCATCTGACGCTACTGGTGCATTAGTAACTGGTGCAAGTGCTGCTCCATATTTAGAAGTAACTAAGGTTATTGCAAACACTAAGGGTGTTGAAGCAACTATCGTAACAGCGTAATAAAGGAGGTTTAGAATAATATGTCTTATACATTTGAATTAAACAATGAAAGAAAAGACGCTAATTTTGTAAGCGGAAAGATTAATGAAAAGTCTGCTGTTGTAGAAATTTTCTCTGCAATGGCTAATGGTAAGGATTTAGCTCCTTACGGTAAGAAGGCAGATGTAGCTGCTAAGTATATCACTGAACTTAGCCAGAAGGCTTCTATGGGCGATGAGAATGCAAAGTCTGAGTTAAACGAAATCAGACGTTATGCTATTCAGCCTATTCTTATGCAGGAGATTAAGTTACTCGGTATCTTCGGTAACTATAAGCCATTAGGTTTCAATGACACTGCTGAAATCGAGATTCCTGTATACGCTAATGTTCAGGCTAATATGCAGGCTCTTGGTCAAGATGTAACATTCCCTGTAATCAGAAAGGAAAGAAAGGGTATCACAACTACTACTATTTCTGGCGGTTATGCTGTTGATTACAGAAAGGCTGCACTTGGCGACATGACTCAGGAAAATGAGATTATGGAACAGGTTCGTGTAGCAATCAGAAATAAGGCTGCTAAGTATGTAGTTGATACTATCTACAAGGCAATCAAGGATGCTACTGGCGTTAAGTACTTCTTCGAGGGTGCAGGTCTTACTAAGACAGGTGTTGATGATGTAATTAGCAAAGTAAGAAGATGGGGTAAGCCTACTGTAGCTGGTGACTATGCTCTTATTTCTCAGTTCAATGGATTTGCAGGTTACTCTGGTGTAACTCCTAACGTAAATGGTATCTCTGATGCAGTTATGAAGGAAATTCATGATACTGGTCTTATCGGTATGTACAACGGTGCAGTTCTTAGCGAGATTCCAAATCCTTATGATTTGTCTACTATGAACGCAACTGGCGACAACTTTGCAACTATGCTTGATGCTGGTCTTGGTTTCGTAATGCCTGCTGGTGGTCAGTCTCCTATCTACACTGTAACTAGAGGTGGATTAACATCTTGCCACGGTCTTGATGTTACTACTGGTACAGAAATGACTAGATTTGACCTTGAGGTAGGTGCACTTGTAGTACCTGGTCAGGAATACAAGGTTGCTATGATTCATGATACAAATCTTGATGACCTTGCAACTAGAGCTTAATTAGTTTTATGGTAAAGACCGAGTAGGTCTTATTTTTATGCTCATTTTTAAGAGGGTGGTAGTTACTACTGCCCTCTTTTATATGAAGGAATTAGTTATATGGAAAATAATATTTTTTACTGTTACTCAGATAGACTTTATCACTTTCTCTCTGCTATGGGGTTTAGATATGAGTCTGTTGGAGTAAATAAGAACACGAATAAAAAGTATTGGGTGTATAACAAATCAGAACAGTTAGATTCTGCAATCGAGTTATATAACTCAATTAAGCACAGATATAATTGACACTTAAAAATAGTTGATAGGAGAAAATAAACATGGAAGAAAAAATCGTTAAGGAAAAAGAAATTAAGTTAGACGAAAAAGTTGTTGTAAGAAGTATTGCACCTTGGGTTACTGGTTCAAGAAGAATTTTATCTGTTGGTGATATTCAGATTCAACCAAATGGTACTGTTACTGTGTCAAGAGAGGAATTAATTGCACAGGCTCAGAGTGGTAATAAACTACTGACTGGTATTGACGGAAAGGGTTCTCACGCTACTCTCTACATTGATGATGAGTGGACAAGAAAAGAACTTGAATTTGAAACTGACAAGGTAAAACAGAAAGTGCTTAGTCTTGATTTAATTAAGCATATGTTTGAACTTAAAACAATGAGTGCTTTTCAGAAGAATATTGAAGAGAATGTCGTAACTCGTGCAGAAAAGGTATTTCTTATGGAAACTATTAAGACTCAGAAATTTAATGATTACGAAAGAATTGTATTTTGCGAAAAGTACACAGGTAACAAAATTTAGAAAGAGGTGAACTATGGCAAATACACAAGCACAAGAAATTTACGATGCTTTCGAGGCAACATTTTCAGATAAAAAAGAAATCCCAGAATCATTAGAATTACAGTGGTTGAAGATGTCTGTTGGTAGATACAACGCAGAAATTGCCATAGATGAACTTTTGGTTTTTGATGAAGAACTGTTGGAATTTGATAAGAAGATAGACCAATATGCAATTTCTACATTGGGTCAGATGATTAGGGAATTATATCAAGAGCGTGAATATTCAAGAGTAACCAAGATTGCTTCTATTGTAGGCAAAGATTTATCTATTAATGGCACAAATGGTTTACAGAAATATTCTAAAGATGAACTTGAATATCACTCTTCTAAGACATCGGATATGATTGAGAATCAGAAACCAACAGCTTTAGCATAGGAGGTATCAGATGAAAGAATGGTATCTTACTACTCCTAAACCAAATATTGTTTCTGGATATGAAAGTGATGCTATCTCAGAGTATTCGCAAAGCAATTTTACGGACGTATTAGAAACATTATTTTCTGATACAGTCTTATTGTACAATAACACATTAACTGAATCAAAAGAGATTCAGTGTGTTATTCAAGGAAATTCTGCTGATACACAGTTGAAGTCAATGGAAAGAACTGGATTGTTCCCTATTGGTACTGTGAAAGCAGGTATGTACATTTTCTTTGAAAATAGATATTGGCTTATTACTGGTTATCCAAGTAATAATAAGTCATACGAAAAAGCAGTAATGCAATTATGTCAGTACAAACTGCGTTGGCAAAATGCTAAAGGAGAGATTGTTGAGCGTTGGATAAATTTGACCTCGGCATCGAAATATGACGTAGGCGAAACAGGTAACTCAACTATCATTCTCACATCTGACAACCTTACTCTTCTCTTCCCTGATGACGAGGAAAGTTTGAATATTGATGGCAAGCGTGTATTTATTGATAAACGTGTGCCACCAGAAAAGGTATATAAGATTACCCGTAGTGATGATGTTCTTTATGACTTTGGTGAACATGGTGGAGTTTTATCTTTCATTGCCGACAAGACAGAATTAAACACTACTACTGACAGACAAGATTTGGGTATCTGTGACTACATTGAAATTTCAGATGATACAGAATCCCCTACTACCCCATCCAAACCACCAGAAAATCCCGATGAAATGACAGATTTAAGGGCTAGTATAACATTCAAAGGCTCGCAAGAATTAAAGATTGGCGGCACTACAAAGACCTTAACTGGTAGTTTTGTAGATTCAGACGGTAACGCAACAACAGATATTGGTATATGGGAAGTAATCACAATTGATGAACTACTACCCTATCTTGAATACACAATAACTGATAACACATTAAAAATAAAAGTGCTTGATACAGACCTTATTGATAGTAAGGTAAGAATTATGTTCTCAAGTGCAGATAACACAATTTCTACATATCTTGATTTTGATGTAGTTAGTATGTTTTAAGGAGGTAAGTTATGGCAAGAACATCGCCTATTACTAGGTACAAAAGAAAACTAATCACTTCTATTTGTAATTCTCCTGACTTAATTGCCTTAGTGAATAATGACTACATTGACGAGGATGGAGAATGTGTAAACTCTGATGAGTTAATTTACAAGCAAGTATTTCCATACTATTACATACCTGATACACAAACAAAAGCTCAAGCTTATGTGATTATGAAGGTTAATGGATTGGGAGTCAAAAATAAAATCTATAACAAGGCAGAGGTCTATATTTGCGTAGTATCACATCAAGATGTTATGCAAGCAAAAGGTGGAGGAACTAGAATTGACTTGATGGGTGAAGTTGTTGAGCAATTATTCAATGGCAGAGATGATTTTGGCTTTGGTGAAATGGAATTAAAATTCAATATGGAAGACGAAGTAAATACCAACCATAGATGTAGAATATTAAAATTTATGGTGGAGGATTTTAATGCAGACGCATGCCCAGACGAATGATAAAAAGAAAGAATTAATTCCTAAGAGTTTTCTCCAAAGTGGTAATGACTTGCAAATCACTACTTCTATTAGTTTCAAACATCCTATCTTGCAAGATGTTATAGATATAGACAAAGAACATTTGGGGTTGTATAGCGAAAATATGTATTATTCAATGGTTAATGTATTCCTTACAGACCCGTATGACTATATGGTATTCTTGGACGATAAAGGTATTGACTATGAGACAGTAAAACCATTTGATGTATTCTGTTTGCTATTCAATGATTGTGTTGAACGAATACAAGGATTGGCTTCTGAATGTTCAGAGGAACAGTTATTACAACTATTTCAGAATAATATTTACTTTAGTGCCTTCAAATTCTTTTTTGGAATTGATGGCTTTTTTATTGTAAAAAACCCAAATGGTGAAACTGTTATTGGATATGGAGACGGTCAGTTTCTTATGAATTCAGAGATTTTTGATTATATTACAGAGTTTGTAAGAAAGATAAATGGCATTCCTGATAGCGAAAAGATTTATCCCGAAGATGAATGGGCAAAGCAAATTCTAATTGAGGATGAACGTGAAAAGATTAAAAAGCAAGCCAAGAAACGAGAAAAAGGCGAAGAAGAAACAAATAAGGATAGATTAGGAAACCTTATCTCCTCTCTCACTTGGTCTTGTAATGGTGGAATTACACCTTTCAACAGAAATCAGTTACATATGTATGACCTTATTGATGGAATAAACAGAACTGATAAACTGTTGCATTATAGAAATACAATGACTGGCTATTACTCAGGTTGTATTGAAAAGAAAAGCATTAACTTTAATGAATTGCACTGGTCTACTTAGAGCGGTGCTTTTATTATATCAAAAATTATTATAAACAAGGAGGAAATTTTAATGAGATACGCATTAAAGAAAGTAAGAAAGATTACTGGTAGAGACATTGCTACTGGCAAGAATAAGTTTGTTCTCTCTGATTTGAAATCACTTACAATCTCTGGTAATGCAGACGTAGTATGGGCAGACGGTGCTGATGGTGCTCACTTAGTTGGTTTCGATACAAACAAGGTTTCTACTATCGAGGCAGAGAATGGAAGTATTGACATTGGATATTTGGAGACCCAGACTGGTGGTACTTTAACAAAGGTTGAGAATGGTACTGGCGTACTGTTCACTGAAACACTTACTGTAGCTGGCGGTAAGGTTACTACTTCTCATAAGGCAAGTGGTGTTGCAGGTAACGAAATTGGATATGTATATCCTCTTGATGAGACTTCTGATCCAGACAGAATGAACGCTTATGTTCAGGGTGCTTCTGCTTCTGCAACTGAGTTTGCTTATAACCCTGCTACTAAGGAAATCACTCTTCCTACTGATAAGTTTGAAGACGGTGTGAAGGTTTACGTTGAGTACTTCCCTACTTTCAATTCTTATGAAGAACTTGACAACGACTCTGACAAGTTTTCTGAGACTGTATCTGTATTTGCAGACATCTGGTTAACAGATATTTGTACTAAGAAGGATATTCCTGCTCAGTTAGTTATGGAGTCTGGTAAGGTTTCTGGTGAAATCAACTACTCTATGGGTAGTGATGCTGCTGTTCAGAACGTATCTATCGAAGCCCTTCGGGCTTGTGGAGAGAAAAATTTGTGGAAGCTCTACAAATATGATATGACTGAAATCAAGAACGACTAATTATTAAGAATGGATGGTGTGGGTGGAATATCCCACACTGTCTTATTAAACGAGGTGAATTATGGCTGAAATTAAAGCAAATCATATCTGCAAGAATCCTGAATGTAGAAAAAAATACTATGCGTGTGACTTTTGCGGTAGGACACTTAACTGGCGTTCAGTAGCATGTTCCTTCGCTTGCTATCAGAAGTATATGGACTTGGTAATTGCAGAAAGAAGTAAAGGCAAAGATGTAGAGGTTAAGCCTGAAAGAACTGATATGACAGAACAGGAAGTTGATGCTCTCATGGAAACGCCTATCGAGGAAGTAATCGAAAAGACCAAAGAAGATTTAAAAGACTTTGCAGATATTAATGGTGATGTTGATTTTGCAAAGGCAGTTGATGAAATCAACAGAGAATTAGACAAGAAAACAACTGCTCGTTCTAAGAAGAAAGTTTCTGTGAATGAGTAATCAATATATAGTGAATGGATTTTATTTTGTACTTTATTTATAGGGTATGTCTTTCACTATATTTTAGCGATTGGCATACCCTATTTTTTTACTGTTAAAGGAGTGAAATTTTGAAAGTACAAAGTACTGTAACTGGCAAGTGTTATGAGACTGATGAGTGCGTATTTATTGTAAATCCTTTACAAGTTTATAAATACTTAATTAATGATGCAGTCCCATTGGACATTTTAGCTGGTGAAGATAACAAAATAGTTTACGTCTACAACAGAAAGTCAACTCGTGATTTGTATGACCGTTGGTGTAAGCGTGAACTGTAAAATGTCAATAGAAGAACAATTTTAAAAATGTTCACTGAATGGAGGAAATAATTATGGAATTTTTAAATGAATTTATGATACCTGTTGTAATAGGTCTATGTCTTTGTACTGGATATGTAATCAAAAAATGGGTAAAAGACGTTGATAACAAATATATACCAACTATAGTAACCATCTTAGGTATTATTTTATCTGTATGGATTAATAATTGGGTATTTACACCAGAAGTTATCCTTGGAGGTATGGTTTCTGGTCTTGCCTCTACAGGTTTACATCAGTTATTTAAATCTTATATCGAAAAGAATGTAACTAATAAATAAAGAAAGTAATGGTAAAATATGAAATGAATGATATTCAAAAACTATTTAATTTAGACTGGACTGTTATAATATTTAGTATCTTTATTATAATGTCTGCCATTATATCTATCGTTACCATTATTGGAAAATTTTCTGAAATTATTAAAAAACCTGTATGGTGGATAAAAAAGAAAAACGAAGACCATGAATTAGTTCTTGCAAATGCAAAAGCAATTAAAGAATTATCAGAACGACATGAAGAAGACACAAGGCAGTCTATTCGTCACGATGAAATTATTCGTAGGGAACTTGAAAACCTTACAGATTTATTTGTTAAAAAACAAATTTCAGATATGCGATGGGAAATAAATAATTTTGCAACAAAAATATCTGAGAATAAACCTTGTAATAAAGACTGTTTCCAACATTGTTTTAGAACATATGAGGATTATGAAGATATTTTAAAAGAAAGAAAGATGAAAAATGGTGAGGTTGAAATTTCTATGGATATTATCAGAAATGCATACCAAACCAAAATGCAGAATGGAGAAATTTAAAAATAAAAGAGGGATTTCAAAGAGATTTTGGAATCTCTCTTTTTATTTCATTTAAATCTGCTCTCCCACCACTCACTGTCGAGTAAATAACAACTCACATTATGGCGTAATGATTAAACAGTGAATAGGTTTCTATCTAGGATAGCGTCTCCAATGCTCACTAACATACTCGATTCTTCCAAATCTTTTTCTGTTGTAAGCATTGACGTGTACAAGATATGGGTAAACACACATATACATAGCACATCACCTTACCTTTCATAATGATTGGTAGGTGGGAGAACTTATTTATTATAACATAAAGGATGTGAAAAATATACAAGAATTAAAACTAATATCACCAATTAGTCCTTCTGTAAATCATTATCTCGGATGGAGGGCGATTTTAAAAAATGGAAAACCAATGACAATGAGTTATAAAAAACCAGAAGCTATAAAATATCAAAAAGATTTTGCTAATTATGTAAAAAAAGAAGCGAAAAAACAAGGATGGGTAAAATCAAATAATAAGTTTCAACATTATTATATGGATTGTATTTTTTACTTTGATAGAGTAGACAAAGATGCAAATAATAGCTTTAAATGTCTTGCAGATGCTATTACTGATAGTGAAGCTGTTTGGATAGACGACACTCAATTATGTGAGCGAGTGCAAGGAATTTACTATGATTCTGAAAATCCACGTATTGAAATCACAATTCATGAAGTGGAATACATAGGTGTTTTTAATAATGCATCTCAGTTAGAAGAATTTGAATCTAACTGCATCGGATGTAAAAGGTACAAACGAAATTGTAGTTTACTAAAAAAGGCAATCGAAGGAAAAATTCAAGCAAATATACACGATAATAAATGTGATAATTTTTCTCCAATCAAATAGGTAAATATTATGACAGATGAGCAGATATGTCAATACCTCGTTGACAACAATTATAAAATTAAAGCGCAAGATGGAATCATAAATATATTAAATCGTAGCTATAAAATCATTGATACAATATATGATTTTGACACAGGAATGATGACAATTATAACACCTAATAATAAATTCACATTTAAGTGGATATTAGGTAAATATGAATAAGAAAGGAAAATTAAATTATGATTAAGAAAATTATTAACTACATTGAATACAGAAAGAAAATTAAAATTTTAAAAATGATTGCTGTTAATCAGTTGACAAATTTTGTTGTTAACAAGACTGATTATATTGCAGGTTTTCAGAAACTACTACTTACAATGGCTAAATCTGATGATGCTACTGAATTGCAGAAGTTAGTAAATGAATATATGGAATTAGTAAATAAAACTAAAGTTGCTAATGGTGTTGTAAAAGAGAAATAACACCGTATTTCTACGATGCTACTCTCTGCCATGATGACTACTCTCCTATTGTAAATTCATTAGGCTTTTGCAATTAGTCAGATTGCATTTCTAAGACAAGGATTGTTTGTCTGTAATGGTCTATTGTCTGCTTGATTATTATTATAACATTCGATTTTTTATTGTCAAGCAGAATGTTTTCTCCATTTGTCAAATTATACCTCAAAGACTTATACAACATAGGATTGTGGTTATAGTTTTGTGTAGCAGAAGGTGACTAGTCTTCTACCGTCTTATCTAATTAATAAGAGCAAATGGATACTTACATCTGTGGTGCTAAGTATTATAAATACTATTTATTATGTTTACTGTCTCTGTATATCGTATATAACAATGTAATAACCATTACACACACAGAGACTATATCGCAGACAGTACTCAAAACAGAAATTCCTTATCTACCTATGCTGCCACAGAAGGAATATTAATTAATGCCGATGTAAATGGTAGTTTACAGATTATGAGAAAAGCATTTCCAAATGTAATTACTGGTTATGGTTCTAATGTAGTAGCTACGCCAGTAATCTTAAATGCAATATAGAAACTATTAACACTCTCCTATCTTATGATTTGAGAGTGTTTTATTATGTAAAATTTGAGGTGATATAAATGCCTACGATAAACAATATTAAGGATTTAGAAAAGGTTATTCAACCTTATTTGATAAAAGCATTGGAACTTACTAGAGACGAAATATTCGAAGTAGTCTCTAGGAAAGTTTCTGATTATTATAGTGAACCCGTATTCCAACATGACCCTACCGATGTTCCTGACTACTATCAAAGAACAGGGAATCTTATGGAATCACTTACTGCTACTCACGTTACTAAGAATGGTAACGGATTTGAATTTCGTGTTGGATGGGACGAGGAATACTTAACATTTCGCTATCCAAAGGGATTTGGTAAAAGTAAATATAATGGTATAACTGGTTTACAAGTACTACAAGCATTTAATAGTGGCACTCACGGTTATACTGTTAGTGGTGAACATAATTATTGGACAGAAGCTCTTGATGAGTTAGGTAATGAAGTTGGCATCATAGAGCGATTTAAGAAAAATTGTAAGCGAGTTGGCTTACCTATAATGTAGAAAACTACTGCTCTCTTTCTTATAGAGAGCTTTTTTATTTTGTAAGAAAGGAGCAATTAAATGGCAATAAATGATTTTAATTTGGGGTTGATTGGAAAACTTGACGGAACAAAAAGCAAACATCAACTCAATAACGATATTGAAGCGTTAAAAAAGCAATTAAACAATGTTGAAATTACAGCGAAGCTTGACCCTAAAGTATTGGGCAGTATTCAAATTCAATTACAAAATTTACAGTTACAACTTAATAATGTAACTGTTTCTCAGAGTGCATTAAATGGACTTGTTTCTCAGATTAATAGCGTTTTGCAACATGAGATGCAAATATCTAGTATAAACATTGGTGGACAGACTACTAATCAAGCAAGGCAAGCAGGGCAACAGATAGGAAACATTGTTTCTGATGAAGTTAATAATGCCTTAGGTAAGGTTACTTCTAAAGAAATTGGCATTGGGTTTACAGTAGAAAAAACTGCTTCTGATGAATTTAATAATGCTGTTGATGAAGAAATAAGAAAACTACAGCAAGCAAATAATAAATTAAACTCGGTTAGATATACGACTAACACTGAACGTCAAGAAGTAACAGATATCTTTGGAAATGTAGACTATGAACATGTCGAAAAATTAACTGGTGCTGTATTTAGATATAATACAGAGACTGGTGAAGCCATTACAAAGACAATGAAATGGGCGCAGATTGGTATGACTGTTGATGACAAAGGAAATGATGTTCCTTTGATGGGTTGGGTTCAAGGACTTACTACATATAATAAGTCTTTAGAAGAAGCAACTGTAAAAACAGATAATTTTATTGATAAACGTAAAAAAGCTGTTTCAGATTTTGAAATTGACTTACAGAAAATTCAATCAAGAGTTGCTGACCAAGGTGTAGGTAAACCAATTAAAGACCAAATACATATTGATGCTTTAGAGACTCAGTACAATGAAGTTAATTCAGCAATCCAAAGATTGAATACATCTACAAAAGATACTTTTACAGATACTAGAATTGAGGTAGAAAAAGCAATTGCCACTTTAGAAAATTTAGAAAGACAGTATCGTAATGCGGAAACAACTGCCACTTCTTTACGTTCTAAAGATATTGCAACTGTTAAGAGTCAGTATTCTAGTAAATTAGATGTATTAGTAGAGAAAATGCAATCATCTGGTGTTTACTCTAACGGCTTTCAAAAGGGCGCAGATAATCTTAGAAATGTATTAGGTAATGCAACAGATTCAACTGGATTGACCCAATTTTTAAATGGTCTTGATAAACTAGAGGCTGGTTACAAACGTGCAAAAGCATCTGCTGACGCATTTAATCAATCTCAAAAAGTTGGTATTAAAGTATCTGGATTAGAATCAAGTATTTCTGATTTGCAGAGAATCAGTCCTGAAATTGATAAGTTTGAAGCAGATATTAATGGTGCAAAAGTTACTGTTAAAAGTTTAGGCGAAGATTTGTCCAAGGTTTCTACTCAGAGTGATTTTAGCGTAGTTAATGAAAAATGGAAAGCATTTACCAAAGCTGCACAGTCTGCCGGTATTGCTATTTCGGAAGTTGCTACAAAATCAGATTCTCTAACAGAAAAAGTCAATAAAATTCAACTTTCATATGATAATGGTCACGGCGATAGTAAATATAGAAACCGTATTCAATCACTCATTAATGATTTTGAAAAATACGGTCTGTCTGTTAAAGAAGCTGAAGAAAAAACTCAAAATCTTAGAGATGTTTTAAACGGGTTTAAAGTTGATGGTGACTTTCTTCCTGATGACGAATTACTTGCACAAGCAAATAAATTCGAGTCAGAATTTGAAGCTGTAAAAGTATCAGTTGATAGTGCCAAATTGTCATATGATAAGTTTTTACAACCCGTTTCTTCTGAAAAAGCATCCTCTTTAATTATAAGAATTAATGATTTTCTTTCTAAAAACAAATCTATTACTAAAGAGGCGAAAGAAGAACTTGAGGGTTTTGTCAGATTGCTTCAAAATGGAAATGTTAATTTAGGCGATTGGAATAAGTTTGATACTCGCTTAAAAGAAATTAATATTGAAATGCGAGAAGCTGGTAGATTAGGCAAATCATTAAAACAAACTTTAATTGAAGGTGCAAAATCATTTGCGCAGTGGACAGTTTCATCTTTTTCTGTAATGGAGGTTATTCAAGGGTTCAAAAGAATTTATAATGAATCATTAAAAATAAATGACGTTATGACTGACTTAGTAATGTCAACAGACCTCACTGCTTCTCAAATGGAATCCGTAGTAGACAAATACTCCAACTTAGGTGAAAAATTAAATGCAACCACAAGTGAAATGATTGCTTCTGGTACAGAATGGATTAAACAAGGTCAATCTATTGCAGATACAGAGACATTAATCACAAGTGCAATGGTTCTTGACAAGGTTGGTAAGTTAGAAAACGCACAAGCAACAGAATATCTAACCTCTACAATGAAAGGTTACAAAGTTGCAGTTGAAGATACAATGGACATTGTAGATAAACTTTCTGCCGTAGATATGGCTTCTGCTACTAATGTTGGTGGACTTGCTGAAGCTATGTCACAAGTTGCAAACAACGCAAATCTTGCTGGCGTTTCTATGGATAAGTTACTTGGTTATATTGCTGTAATTGGAGAAACAACTGGTGAAGGAATGTCATCTGTTGGTACTGGTTTAAATGCTATCTTCTCTCGTATGGGCAATATCAAGTTGGCAAGACTTAAAGATTATCAGAATAATGGCGAAGATTTGTCAAATGTGGAAACTGTTCTTCGTGGAGAAGAAATTCTTTTACGTGATAGTGCAAATGAATTCAGAAATTTTGGAGAAGTATTAGATGAAGTTGCAGGAAGATGGACAAGTTTTAGTGAAGTAAGCCAAAGAGCTATTGCTAGTGCTTTTGCTGGCACACACCACATGGAGCAATTTATGGTACTCATGGAAGGGTATGGTAAGGCTACTGAATACACTGAAAAATCCTTAAATTCTTCTGGTGAAGCGATTCAGAAATTTGAAGACTATCAAAAATCTGTTACTGCTCATACAGAATTGTTCAATAAATCAATTCAAGATTTGGCAAGAACTGCTGTTGATTCTGGATTGGTTAATTTCTTTATTGATTGTGGAACTGGTCTTATTAAGTTTCTCGATGGAACAGTAAGCCTTTTAACTCCATTAGGTACTCTCGCAGCAAGTATAGGTGCTTTTGCTGGATTTAAAAACGTCGGTACGGTACAATTATATTAGCTTCCGTCAATCAAAATTGTTTTGATGTGCTCGACAGTATAGTTTTACTCCTTATGACAAAGGTAAGGACGGTTCTATACCTATCATGAGATACATGATAGTAAATAAAATACATACTCATTTGTATGTAGGTCGATATGGCGTGAATACGCAGTTTGGGAATAATACAAACTCTGGGAATCTTGTGTCTACCATATTTCATATGGTACTAAATGAGGTCAGCAGGGAAGCCTCTCCTTATACTCATTTGTATAAGTGATGAACCCTCACAGTAATGAAATGACTACAGACGGTTAGATGAAACGCTGCCGTAAGAATATACATTCGGTGCTATGCTGAGATATGACAGTATATTATTCAGTGAGACTCTTATCTCTCACTTTCATATCGTGGAAAAGATAAGAACTTCTATTTCAGAGTGGAGTCTGAAATAGCTTTGAACATGAATTTTATTGATTTTTTGAACAGATGTTCTTGTAGAAATGTGAAGTATCTTGTCGTATGATTATATCATTGGTATTTTATACCAAAATATTTTTTATATAACGAGGTAAAATAAATATGGACAAAAGAATATCGGATTTGCAATCTGAAATTGACAACGAAGTTAATTTATTAAAATCTCGTTTACTAAAAAATGTTTCTGACAAGGCTAAGTATATAAAAAGGCTAGAACAAAACCTACAATATATTCAGTGGGTAAATAAAAAATTGAAAATTTCAATGAATAGCAGAAAATATACTGTTGCACAAAGAGAAGTTTATTATTGTGACCTTGGTATAAACATTGGAAGTGAACAAGGTGAAAATCGACCAGTTGTTATTTTGCAAAATGATTTTGGTAACAGAAGTGGTAATACAACCATTGTCGCCCCAATTACATCGCATGAAAATTCAGTGCAGTATGATGACGACAAAAAGAAATACTATATCGACATGGTTGATATGAATGGAAATCCATATAGAAAATATTTAGATTATTACGAAGTTCCTATTGTAATTGAAGATAAATCTGGTGGTAAAATTTATGGGTTTGTTAATATAGCTCACATCAGAGAAATAGATAGAAAGAGAATTTGTAGCAGAAAAACTGCAACAATAACAAAAGACTGTTTTAAAGATATTAAAACCGCTATTTCAAAAAATTTAAGATAGATATTGACACATTTTATTAATAGTGGTAATATAATAATCAATAAAGGCGTATTTACTACGTTAGCAGGTCTACATTGCATGTAGGCTAGTTTTAAATCACATTAGCAGATTGATACTGCGTATCAATCCTAAGAAGCACCTGTTTCGGCAGGTGTTTTTTAGTGTATAAAACTAGGCTAGTCAGTTTGACTAGCCTTTTATTATGTGTTTCTACTCTTCTATTTCTTTTATTAACTTAAAGCATCCATTATAGACATTCCACCAAAAAACATAACAATCATGCCAATGACTGTAATAACTACAAAGAATGTAAGCATACTTTTGATAGCGTAATATGGAATACATAAAACTTATAGCCTTGAAAATTGATGACTTTTGCTCTTCTATCTTCTTTGAGGATAATTATGCCTTAAAGGATATTGAGATTGCCAAGAAGGACAAGTCTGATTTGGAAGCACAAGGATACATATGTGTTTTGGCGAACACTAAGAGGAATATTTTGGTAAACTGAGAAATATTAAAATAAGATTAATAATTTTACATAAAATATATTAAAGAGCCTTGTATTTTTACAAGGCTCTTTTAAATTGAATTGAGGTAATTGTCTATGTATAAAAAGGGTAAAATAAATACAAAAAAATGTAGTCTTATTGAATCTTGTACAGACGCAGAAGTTATTTTAGCTGAAAACGTTCCACTAAGTAATAAGATAAAAAATGATAATATTGAACTAAATTATAATTATTATGAAAATCTCCAAAGCATCAAAGATAAATATTTAAAATTTTTACTAGCATCTTCGTATGATTGCATTGGAAGTAAATCATAATATAATTTAATTATACTTGGAACACCAGTTCTGTTTATAATACATAAAATTATTTTTAGAAATAATATGATTCATTATGATTTAACTTACCACGTATAACCACAAACTATGTATAGAAGATTAAGGAGGACGTTTTATGTCAAATTATAGATATGAAGATATATTTGAAAATATTGCCAGAATCAGATCGCATTTAAACAGTTGGGAATGGGATGATTTTCTTGGTGAACCACCGACAGGATGGGACGATATGTGTTGGCAAGAAAGATATCCTATTATAAAAAACTTGATTAGTAAAACAGAAAAAATGACCAGTAATTATGTTGAATTAATGGATTCGTGGTATCATTTTCAACATTCATACAATCCACCTAAAACTTTTGAAGAGTGGATTAAATTTCAGTTGGATAAAATACCAGATAAACAGTTTGTATACAAATACACTCAGCCTACTTTGGTTGAGCGTATTGTAAATAAAGTGAATAAATTGAAAGTGCAAATGCACAAATAGAAATCAGCAATGTAATCCATGCTCTAATCTCATTGAAGAGTTCTCTTCTTGATTTTTTAGCGTGGATTTTTTTATTGCTGAAATAATTTATAATTGGCTCAAATAATTTGACAGTTATTGAATATTGTAAATTTTTGCGTCCAGTAGGAAAATTTACCTCAATTAATCTTTCTACTTCAAGTATTGATAGAATTTTAATAAATTCTTCCTCTCCAATATCACTTATGGCAGAACAATTAAATTTATTTCTACTTACATCAATTTGCAAACCATTTCCTCTATACTGTCGCTCTATTGATAATAAAAATTGAATTACACGTTCTTTTGTATTCATATAAAATCTCCTTAGAAAGTAGGTGTTAAAATATGTTTCAAATAAATGAAAGTGATACTGTTGGTAAGTCAATGGATCAACAATATAAAGAAAACTATATTGCAGATATGCTTGTTAACACATTATATAGTAATGATATTAATAACAGTGAATGTTATCGCATCATTAAGCTATTTAAAGAAAAAGTGTTAGGTAATGTGACAATTTAAGTATTTACCACTTATACTTACAATTAACGCATACTCTATCAGTCTTATTTGTAAATATACCTGTCAGTATAGACCATTTACGGTGGTATAGTTTGTATGCTGTACCAATTACTTAATGAATTTATATAACTATAAATAATAAGGAGGATTTTCATTATGAAAAACAAAATTATTTACTTAGTAAAACAGTTATTACCACTCACCTACCATTCAAAATACAGAGTCCAGAATGGCTCAAAAGAACTTGCAATCTGGACTCAGTGGTTTGGTAAGCCATTTAACATTAAACGTTATACATTGGCTGATTAGTGGAAGTCACTGCCTCCACATTTAGGGCATGGTGGCATTGTATCAGAATCATCATCTAATACTACTACCTGTCCACAATCATCACAAGTGTATTCGCCCTTGCCTGGCTTTTCTCCTGTTCTTGGCATAGTATGTAACCCCTCCTTCCAATCGAGATAGTTACATTATATACCATTATTTAACAGTTTTCTATGGGAACGTGTGTTTATCAAACCTAATTGGTATTGGTCGAAAGACTTCTTCAAAAGAGGGTATACTTCTACCCTCTTATAAAAATTTAAAAATATGCTTGACTTTTTGCCTATCATAAAGTATGATTATCTTGTACTTATTGATAGGCAGAAAGTAGGTGTTATATGTCTAAGAAGATGGGACGACCTCTTTCTGATAATCCAAGAAACCACAAATTATTCATTAGGCTTACTGATGAAGAAAATGAGGACTTGGAAAAATGTTGCGAGATAACAGAAAAGTCTAAGGCTGAATTAGTCCGTGATGGATTAAAACTCGTGACAGATAAAATATTAGAAAGAGAATAAAGAATGAGAACCGCCCTCTCCTACCAAGATTGAAGCGATTCTCATACATAGTCTGTTTCCAGACATATTTCATTCTACTTCATATCAGAACAAAAATCAAGATATGGAGGAATGTTTTATGGATTTAAAGAAATTCATGAGATTTGAAGATTCAGATGTGGAAATCATTATGATTGATGGAATTGCACATTTTGAATTAATCTCAACAGGTATGGCTCTTGGTTATACTAAAACAGCGAAAGGAAGATTATATCCAAGAGAAGAAAGAATCGAACAATTATTGAAAAATGCTGAGATTTCAACAGTTGTCCACGATGGACAACGCTATCTTACAAAGGATATGTTATATGAGTTTATGATGGAAGCTCATACTGCAAAGTGTAAGGAGTTTAAGCATTGGCTAAAATCAGAGGTATTACCACAAATTGAAGAAACAGGAGGATATATTCAAACTGACCGTGAAGCAGAATTTGTAGATAAATACTTTCCTTCTTTCACAGAGGAAACCAAGTTATCAATGGTTCAGGATTTACGCAAACAGAATGAAGAATATAAAAGACAGATTGCAGAATTAGAGCCACAAGCACAAGCATATTCAGACTTGATGACTGCACAAGGTTATTTACAGTTTATTGATGTTGCTGCTTTAGTGGAAATCGGACGTAATACTCTCTTTCAGTTTTTGAGAAGATGTAAGGTTCTTACAAAACAGAGCAATTATAATGTCCCTTATGGTAGATTTGCGAAGAACGGCATGTTCAAAGTAGTTACTTCTCGTTCCGAAAACGGTCATATTTCAAGTGTGACTATGGTAAGTCCTAAAGGATTAAATTACATATACAAACTTATGAAGAAAAAAGATGTGTTAGATGAGTTTAATACTACTGCTCTACTCAAAAAGATTCAAGAGTTGGAGGTAGCCTAAAATGAAATATGTCAAATTGATTGGAATTAAGTTGGGCGACTTCTCTTCTACTATTGAATTTGAGCAGAATTATGGTATTAACGAATCCGACAGATATAATTCAAGAAAGAAAGAATTAGAAGGTTCTGGGTTAATATGCATTTTGGCGAATGTAGACTCAGATATAGAAGTATTAAAATAAGCAAACATAAACACTTTACATAGATTGATTAAAGCCACTATACTGAATGTACAGTGGCTTATTGTAGTGAAAAACACATTATAATAAATAAACCAACATCTAAGCAGACTCAGCAAAGGCTATCATACTCTCCCCTACCTGCATGGGTAAGAGCGATAGTGTTCGCATACAAATTCAACTCTGCCGAATCGAATACGCTTGTATGAACGAACATGAACCATCTTGTCGATGTAGTTTCTCATTTAATCACCTCCTCAATGCTGAGAAGATGTTGGCTTATTTATTATAATGTGTTCATATATGTATTATTTTGATTTTACAAGTTGTTTAGCTTTCCATTTACAATACTTACTATCTATATCTAAAACCAAGCAATTAATAAAAGATTTTAAATCAGATATGTCATATTGAGGATTTTTGCGGAAATAATGTGTTTCATCATTCCCAATCCATGCGGATGCCTTTGCTATTTCTTTTAATTCATCATCTAATTTGTCGATGCATTTCGCAAGGTCAAGGTCTTTAATAACATCACTGTTCTGTTTCTTTACTGTAATTAAATAATCTTTTATTAAAAATTCAAGAGATTTTCTGTACCCTAATCCTGAAAGTCCTTGCGTTGAAACATTTGCTTCCGATTCAAGTGCTTGGTTATATATTGAAACAAAGTTAGGTGATAACTCAACAATATTATTTGAGAAATCTTTATGATTTACTTGTTGTGGAAATACAAAATCTAATTTTAAACTGCCTATGCCCATAGTACCTATGTATTTTGCGATATAGATACTATGACACTTAGGACAATACAAGGTTAAAAATGCAGTAATTGGAATATTGTTTTCTTTACTTGAAATCATAAAACCATCTAAATATCTTGGACTGGTAGCACGATGACAACAAGGACATTCGCCTACTTCTTCTACCGTAATATCTTTTGGTTCAGATTTCTTTCTATCAAGGTCTTCGTTGTAATGTACTGTATATGTTTCCTTCATTAGTATCAACTCATTTCTTGGTATAATATGGTAATAATTATACACCTAAAATGAGAATAGTTATAGTCGGAACATTTGTTCAATTAGGTATTGTATAAACCTCTTCGTTTGGAGAAGTTTATAGAGTATCTAATACTCTATTGTAACTCGTAAACTGTTTTTATAGAAAGGAAGTGATTAAATTGGTGTAATTTAATATCTTATAAACATACTCATTAGTTGATTTGGTGTGTGCAAAAAATAGAATTTTCCATCTATTTTTACTATTAAAAAATCAACATTACTATTTTGTTCTTGTTTATTTCCTCTGATGGTAATATTGGCTGTAATTTTATCAATACATTCAAATTTTACTTCTCCACCATTAGAGAAATACGGATAATTTGAATAAGTATATAACGCATTGGTTTCATACGAAACTACTTCATTATTAGATAGTTTTTCAGTATTAACTATTTTGTAGGCTACTTTATAGTCGTTTCCAAAATCTTTGATAATATTATCAATATACTCATTAAAATCTTTTTCTGATATATTTTGTTCTATGCATAAAGAACAGTATTCATGAAAAGCCTTTGGTATTTCAATCGTATTCTTATTATTGATTGATTCAATTAAACAGTTTATCGGTGTTTCTTCATTGTTTTTATTGATACTTAATGCTATAACGACAGCAAAGATTAATATACAAACTATAGTAATCAAAGAAACTAATAAGTATTTTTTCTTTTTCATTTTATAATTACCACCTTTTAAGTATTGTTAAGTAAGTTTTATTTTATCACAGAACATAAAAAACGACAACTCCACATTGTCGAATATGAGTATTCTCCACAAATACTCGATTGAGTGTATCCACAACACTCACGTAACACTCCACATGTTACAAGAAATAATAGTACGATATTTAAAACAATCACTAGTTCTGTTGATGAATCAAGACAAACTTTGGCTTTATTTAATAAGGATTGGGAGACTTATAAAAGAAATTGGCAAAATGCTAATGGTATTGGTGGTAAATTAGGAAGTATATTTACACCTGCTAACGCTATAACAAAAAGTGATATAGAAGCAATTAAGGCATACAATTTACAAATAGATGCTTGTGTAACTTCACAGACTGCGTTTAATAGAACAATGTTAAATGCTAGTCCAGCAGCTCAGAATTTAGTTGCATCATATAATGGTGGAAAAGTTTCTGCACAAGGTATGGCAACTGCTCAGAATGCAGCGAAGACTTCTACTATTGGTTTAACTATTGCTCAAACAGCATTAAATGCGGCTATTGGTATGGGTATTGGACTACTTATAAACTTGGTTGTTCAAGGAGTGAATAAGTTAATTCATGCAAATGAAGAAGCTATAGAAAAAGCTGAGGAGTTAAGAAATAAATACGAAGAGTTTAAAAACACAAATGCAAGCAATGTAAGCACATTAAAAGGATTGGAGAGTGAATTTAAAGAACTATCCAAAGGTGTTAGTCAATATGGCGATAATATATCCCTTACTACTGAACAGTATGAAAGATATAAAGAAATAATTCAACAAATTGTTGGAATGTCACCATCTCTTGCCGAAGGTTATGACGCAGAAAATGGATACATTGCCGATAAGAATGGTTTACTAGAACGTGCTATTGAATTACAAGAAATAGAATATAGAAATGAGTTAAGAAAAATAACTAATCTTCAAAACTTAAAAACTTCTATGGCAGGATATATTGCGGAATACAAAGATGCTTTTGAAGGCGGTTGGGCGACAGGAGATATGTCTGCTACAAGTACAAGAAAAGCAACTGATTTCTCTAATGCATTATATCAAGCATTTAATTTTAGTGAAAGATATAATGATGGATATAGTAGTGAAGATCTTGCAAGAGAAATATTAAAATCATTGGGTATAGATAATATTGATAAAGAAATGGAGAAATTCTTCAATGAAAATGGATATTATCAACCTAATTGGTTTTTCGATGAGTATGTCGATGAAATAGCTAACAACATTGATGCTGTTACTAATGCTTTATCTTTTGAAAATGTAGGATTAGATGAAGACGAATTTGAAAATAGAATACTCACTGTAAAAGATTGTGCTCAAGCATATTTAGACATGAAAGATTCTATTTCTATGGCTAACGAATCTATCCAGACAGATTTAAGATATATTGCAGAATACGCAGAAGGCTACGACTCTCTTTCATCAGAACAGCAAAAGTTTGTAAATGAATTCTTGAAAGGATTTAATATTGATGACATTACTTCTCGTGACTGGTTTGGCAATCTTACTTACGATGAAGATAAGATGAAATCTGTTAAAAGACAAATTAATGATTTTGTCGAAGCCTTGTCACAAAATGAATCAACGAAGGAGGCACTTGCAGATTTATATGCTATTCCTACAGATGAACAGTCTATCGGTGAATTTGTAGAACAGTTTAGAAAAGCCTTAGAGATAATCAAGGCATATTGTGAAGAAAATGGAATTGAGATACCTATTACTATTACTAATAGTGAAGAAGCAATCAATGAGTTGGAAGCACAACAACAACGTGCAGTTGATTTCGCAAAAGACAAGTTTGATGGCTACGACCCTACTGCTTTCTTCAAAGAAAACTCTATTAACACCCAAGAGGAAATTGATAAATGGTTGGAAATTGCACAGGCTGCTAATAGTGCTGCTGATGCAGAAGAAAGATATGTTCAAGGTTCAACATTAGACAATAAAATTGACTATTCAGCAGCCGTCAAAGACCTCAACACCCTCTTCTCGACTCTAACTGACAACGCTTCACTTATATCATCAATCAACAAAGAAATATCAGAAACAGGGCGCATTTCAGCAGAAAATCTCTCGAAAATGAATGAAGCTTTTCCTGAGAATAAATATCCTGAAATGACAGAAGCACTTTATAAATACCAGTTAGGTTTAATTAATACATCTGAATTATTTAATGTATTAACTAATTGCTATAATAAAGACAGAGATAATTATGTTAAAGCTTTAGTCAATAAAGCCGAAAACAATGCTGAAGTATTTCAAAAAATACGAAAACTTAATGCCAGTTTATTTGAAACAATGTCTAAAGATTATAAATTAGATATTGATAACTGGAAAACTCTTGCTCAAGCAAAAGCCAATATAGATTCACAGTTAGTTAAAGAACTTGCTGGTGTATGGACTGGCTACTACTCTATGCAAAGAGATGCTGTTACTGGATTATATGGTGCAGTGAATAAAGAATACGATGTTTATGATGATTCAGATATGCTTACACCTGAAATGGAAGCTGACAGAGTTAAGCAGAAAGAAGTCATAGATAAATATAATAAACTTATTCAAGACCTTAACAAAGCGACTGCGAATATTGTAGTGCCTGATATTGGTAAATTAGACTGGTCTGGTTTGTCTGATTTTGATTCAAGTTCATCCTCAAACTCAAGTTCATCCTCTCCAACTCATTTTGATTGGATAGAAAACAAAGTAAATAACTTGAATGATGAGCTTGATTCACTTAATGACAAAGTAAATGATGTATATTCGTCTTGGGGTAAACGTAATAATGCTCTTGCTTCTGCTATTGATAAGACAAGAGAAGCTATTGACCTTCAAAAACAAGCATATGACCGCTATATGCAGGAAGCTAATTCTGTTGGTTTATCAGATACTTATGCCAGTCTTGTGCGTAATGGAGCCATAGACATTAGTACTATTAGTGACGAATCATTAAAGGAAAAGATAAATGAATATCAGAACTGGTATGAAAAAGCACAGGATTGTTTAAAAGTTCAGGAGGATTTAATTAATTCTTTAAATGAATTAAATTCTCAGAAATTTAATAACTTGCAGTCTGAATATGATTCACTTACTCAAACAATGTCCTCTCAGATTGACATAATTCAGAAACAGATAGACCTTTTAGAAATGAAGGGGAAATTTGCAAATGAAAGTTATTATAATGGAATGATCTCTCTTTCACAAAAACAGTTAAACTCTCTTTTGAGCGAAAGGGAACAATTGCAGTCAATACTTAATTCTTCTGATATTGACAAAGACAGTCAGCAGTGGAATGATATGTTCAATGCTATATTAAATGTAGATTCGCAAATTCAAGATATGACAAATAATATTGAAGAATTTAATAATGCTATTCGTGACTTAGACTGGGAAATTTTTGATTACTTAGAACAGTCTGTTTCACGTATTGCAAGTGAATCAGATTATTTAATCAAACTTCTTGAAAATGAAGATTTGTTTGATGAAAATGGCAATATCAACAAGTATGGTGATGCTACTATCGGTTTACATATAGCTTCGTTTGAGACATATAAGAAACAGTCTGAAGACTATTATAAAGAAATGCAGGAATTGCAAAATCAGATAGTCAATGGTGCTGGTAAGGATGTCTTAGACAGATATTATGAAATGGTTGACGCTCACCAAGACGCTATTCTTGCTGCACAGGATGAGAAAAATGCAATTCTTGATTTGATTGAACAGGGCTATCAAGCTCAATTAGATTCCATTAATGAACTTATATCAAAAAAACAAGAGGCTTTAAATGCTGAGAAAAATTTATATGAGTATCAGAAAAAAGTCAGTGAGCAAACTAAAAACATTGCTGCTTTAGAGAAACAAAAAACTGCTTATGAAAATTTTGGCGATGATGAAGAAATCATGTCTAAAATACAACAGATAAAAGTTCAGCTTGAAGAAGCAAAAGCTAATTTAGAAGAAACAGAATATGACAAGTATCTATCAGATGTTCAAATGATGTTTGACGAATTTGTTGTTGAATATCAGGAATGGATAAATGAAAGACTTGACAATGAAGATGCTTTACTCGAAGAAATTGTTACTTCTGTAAATCAAAAAGGGGAAGAAATAGGTAACACTTTAAATGATTTTACATCAAAATATGGAACTACTATGAGTGATACCTTAACTTCAATATTTGGTTCAAATGCTCCATTTACAGATATAATATCTCAAGGATTTGGTAATGTTTCAGATAAAGTATCTGGTGTTACATCTGCAATAAACAATTTAATACAAAAAATCACTGACATTGCAACAGAAAAGAACTCGTTTGATTCAAGTACAGTTACAGGCGGTAGTTCATCATCTGGTAGTAGTTCATCAGGCAGTTCAAATTCTGATTATTCAAGTTCAAGTAGCAGTTCATCAGGTAGTTCAAATGGAAGTAATGATTATGATGATATTTTTATATATAAAAAATATTATCCGCAAAAATTATATCCAGAAACTTCGATAATTGACAGATGTAAATATAACAACTTTGATGCTTCGTTTGAAGCGAGAGCAAGATATTATTCTAAAATGGGTGGTTCTGGTTCTTATACAAGTTCATATGCTCAAAATACTTGGATGATAAAAAAGATGAAGGAAATGGGCTATGCAAAAGGAACTGATAATGCAACTAAAGGTATGCGTTGGACACAGGAAAATGGAGAAGAACTTATTTTAAGGAAGTCAGATGGGGCAATTTTAACTCCTTTAAATAATGGTGACATGGTACTCAAACATGAAAGTACGAAGACACTATATGACTTTGCTAATAATCCTCAAGCATTTTTATCAAATATGAACTTACCTGCTTTAGATTTAAAGTTACCTAAGTTACCTCAATTAGTTAATAGAAATGCTAATAACACTAATGGAGTCGATGTTGATATACACATAGGACAGGTTGTTGCTAATGACCCTGTTGAATTTTCAACCAAATTAAACAAAGAACTTGCCAGCAATTTGAAAACTAGAAAAATTTTGCAAGAACAAGTTTTGGGTCAATGTTTTGGTCATAATTTTTATGAAGCAAGAAAATATTTATAAGAAAAGGTAAGTGAATAAAATGGTCATTAATACATGTAAAAAAGAACTTATTGATAAAATTGTTGAAGATGCAATAAGAGAAAATGGAGACTTAACAACACAATACATACAGTTACTTAAAGAATTTGAATCGAAAGATGTCGATTTGAATAATGATGTTATAAGAGAAACCATTGTACTTGGTTTAGCACTTAATAATTGTACTACTATTATCAAAAAGGTTTTGTATAATATATTAGAATAACAGTTTTGATTAATAAACTCTATCACACACTCTGAAATATGGGTGTGTGATGATATTATAAATGCTTAGAATGTATGTTCTTGTAGAAAAACTTTGATTATTGGTATATAATAAGAATTATAATACTAATGATTGGAGAATAATGTTAATATGCCTGATTGTTCAATAAGAAATATAATAAATAGAATACAAAACGGAGAGATTCGCATACCATCATTTCAACGTGATTATGTGTGGGGATATGATAATGTTGCATTTTTGATTGATAGCATTTATAAAGGTTTTCCAATAGGTTCAATATTGTTTTGGAGAACAAGAGAGCAATTACATACTGAAAAACAATTGGGAAATTATATATTACCTTCTCCACAAAAAAATTATCCTATAGATTATGTTTTAGATGGACAACAAAGACTCACTTCGTTATTTAGTGTATTTCAGACAGAATTGAAACCGGAAATTAAAAACGAAATGGACATATATTTTATTATTGATGAGATAGACACAATTCAAAAAAGTAGGTTTATCCCCTTGGCGAAGGAAGATGTAGATATAAAAAAACATTTTCCAATTAGCGCGCTGTTTGATTCTGTATTATATCGTAAAGCAACAGAAATGTATGATGATAGTACTAAAATTAAGATAGATAAATTACAAGAAAAATTTAAAGAAGCAAAAATTCAATATCAATTATTAGAAACTGATGATAAAGAGCATGTAGCTATTGTTTTTGAAAGGATAAATCGCGCAGGTGTACCATTAAATACATTTCAATTATTTAATGCGTGGAGTTGGAGTGAATCCTTTGATTTACAAGATGAATTAAATGTTTTAGCAGAAGAACTTTCATGGCATGGATTTAATGAACTTATAAATCAACAAGAGTTATTATTAAAATGTTTTACAGGTGTTATTTTAGAAAGTACTGCACCTAAATCAGTCCTAGATTTAGATGGAAATTTAATTAGAGCTAATTATGAAAAGATAAAAAATGGTATAAAGTCATCTATAGATTTTTTACAAAAGGAATTAAATATACACAACTTAAAAAATTTACCATATCCATCTATGTTAATCGCGTTAACTTCATTTTTTGCTACAAATAAGAAAAATGGAAAAACATTTGATGATAAACAGCGCGCAGAATTAATAAAATGGTTTTGGAAATGCTGTTTTTCAAGAAGATACTCCAGTGGTGTAAACGATGCACAAGAAACTGATATAAAAGCAATGAAAGAATTAAGTAATAATAGTGATTATTCTATTACCAATTTCAAATGTTCAATATCGCGCTCATTTTTTGTGGATAATCAATTTAATATTGGTGCTGCAAATACTAAAACATTTATTCTCTTATTAGCAAGTAAAACACCGCGGTCTTTTATATCAGGAGCAAAAGTGGATTTGAGTAAAACTTTAAAGGCGGCAACATCAAGGGAGTTTCATCATATATTTCCAGATAAATATTTGCAAAGGAATAATTATGTGAAAAAAGATATATATTGTTTGGCTAATTTTTGTTTTTTAAATAACGCGGATAATCAGAAAATCAAAGACCATGCTCCTTCAGAGTATAAGAAAGAAATTGTAGGTAATCTAATAGAAATAATGGATTCAGCACTTTGTCCTCACAATGCAATGGATTTATCATATGAAGATTTCTTAGAAAAGAGAACAATGATATTGATGGATTATGCAAATTCGCTGGTATAAACACCGCGGTATTTTATTAATTTGGTTGTTATATATAGGTATATAATAAAGGGCAGAGAAAATAATACTTCTGCCCTTTATTATTATAAATTGAATACTGATTATGATTATTACGGTGTTGCAGATATGCAATGCCTTTTTTATTTAGAAAAAATTTTAGAAATGGAGTGTGATAAAAATGAAGGATTTTATGTATGATAATCAATATGCAAGTGACTATCAATTAATGATATGTTCTTTTGAAAAATCATCAGGTGCAACCACAGTAGATATGGGGTCACAATTTGAAAATAATCAAATTAAAATTGTTGGTACAGACGAGTTTATAAACATTAATAATGATTACTCTACTCCTTCTCCATTTCCTTTTCAAGTGTGCAAAATTACTAATGATTATACAGCAGATGAGATAACTTCATATGAGTTTAGTAATATAAATAGATGGTTAAACAGAAAAGAATCTCATAGGTTTAAAATAGATAAAGATAATTATGAAGATATTTATTTCGTTGGAAGATTTAATATTAAGGCAATAAAAATTAAGGATATTATTTATGGTTTAGAACTAACATTTGTATCGGATTTTCCGTACGGATTTTCTGACGAAATTACAGAAACATTTACAGGTAAAGATTTTTCAGTTTACAATTACAGCGATGAAATAGGCATTTTATTGCCTACAATAAAAATTACTTGTAAAGAAGAGGGTGATTTAATAATAAGAAATAGTATGGATAATGAAATATTTAAACTTACAGAATGTAAAAATGGTGAAAATATTATTATTGATAGTAAAAATATGATTATACAAAGTAGTGATTTATCGCATAAAGTATATGATTGTTTTAATTATAATTATATTAAATTATGCAATACCTATACAGAAAGAGAAAATAAATTCAATTCTACTTTAAACATAGATATGGAAATTAAATATTCTCCTGTTAGAAAGGTTGGTATTTGATGAGAAAAATTGATATAAAAAAATTGTTTAGATTAAGTAAAAACAATGAGGTCATACCCCTCCATTTTATTTTGGGAAATAGACAGCAGAATAAATTTGGTGAAATCAACAATATTTTTAATGTTAATTATCACCCACAACTTCAAACTTCTGAAATAAATTTTAGTATTTATAAAACGGTAAATGGCGAAGAATGTAGGCTATGGGATGAGATTATTAACAGAAGATTATTATGGGTTAAAGAATATGATGAATGGTTTGAAATCTATGTTGATATTGATGATTCTGAAAAAGTAACAAAAAAAAATGTAAAAGGTATAAATCTATGTCAAGCAGAATTAAGTCAAGTTGATACACCAGTTATAGAAATCAATACAGAGGAAGATATTTCTCGTGATGATTATGAAGTTTCAGTTTTTTATAATCCTAATAATAAAAAGGCTTCTACACTTCACAGACTATTAAATAAAGCACAAAATTATACAATTAAACATGTAGACACCACTCTTCATTCTATAAAAAAGACCTTTAGTATAAGCGAAGGCAATAAATTATATGACTTTTTAACAGGCACCATTTCTGAAGAAATAGGATGTCTTTTTTTATTTGATTCAAACGAACGTGGTATATATGTATATGACATGCAAACAACTTGTTTAGAATGTGGTTATAGGGATGAACAATCTTTTAAAATATGTCCAAAATGTGGTAATAAAATTTTACATTCTGCATATGGAAAAGATACCACTATCCTTATTGATAAGAATAATTTAGGAAAAGGAATACAATTATCAAGTAATTCTAGTGAAGTTAAAAACTGTTTCCAAGTAAGCGGTGGAGATGAAATTATTAATGCTGCTATCGCTTCTATCAATCCAAACGGTTCACAATATATTTATATATTTGATGAGGATACAAGAAGTGATATGCCGAATACTTTAGTTGAAAAATTAGATAATTATAATCGTTTACAGGAAAATTATAAAACTACCCATGAATATAAATTATCTGAAAATATTGTAAAGGCATATAATGATGTAATAAAAAAGATTAATAATATATATCCTGATAGCTACAACCCTATTGAGCTTTCTTATATTGGATATAATAGCATTATTGAAAAGTATTATGATTCAATTGACTTAAAACTTTATCTCGAAAGCTCAATGATGCCTACTTTTAAACAATCTGATATAACTGCTAAAACAGAGGTTGAAAAAATATATAAAGAGTTAAAAGTTGTTTCTGTTAAAGATAGTTCAAATATTTCTAAATCCACTGCTGATAATGCTGTTCTTCTTATGGCTAGAGCTATAGTTAATACAAAAATTTATAAAATTAAAATACAAAATTCTTCTATTACTTCTCAATTTTGGACAGGTCAAATTTCATTAACAAATGTTTCCGATGAAGATGATGTTGCTACTACATCTTCTATTACTGTTACTATAAATGATGATTATTTATCATATGTTAAACAAAAAATTGAAAAAACTGCTGCTAAAATTGACGATTCACAAATAAAAGATATTTACAAAATCGAAGATTTAGAAGAATTTAAATTTGAGCTTAAAAAATATTGTTTATCAAGATTAAAGTCTTTTCAAAATGTCTACGAATCTATTCTTAGTATCTTACAAGAAGAAGGTTTTTCAAATGAAGAAAGTGAATTTTATCAAACCTTTTATTTACCTTATTACGAAAAATCATTGGCAATAGAAAATGAATTATCTATAAGAGATACGGATATTGGTATTGTTACAACGTTACAAAAAGAATTGCTTGAAATTATGAAGGATACTCAAGAGGCATTAAATCTTGAAAAGTATATTGGCTTTGAATTATGGAAAGTTTTCTTGTGCTACAAACGTGAGGACAAGTATCATAATGAAAATTACATTTCGGATGGTTTGAGTAATTCTGAACTCGTAAAAAAAGCTAATGAATTAATCACTGTAGCAACGAATGAACTAATAAAATCTAGTCAAAAACAATATACAATAACAGCTACTTTACATAATTTATTGCTTATTTTAGATGAAAATGGTGAACAGGTATTTAAACCTATCTTAGATGATTTTGAACTTGGCAATTATATTAATTGTAAAATTGATGGTGTTATCTATAAAATGCGTATTATTGATATTACAATTGATTATGATAATTTGTCTGAATTATCAATCACCTTTTGTGATGTCGTTAAAGGTGGAAATATAGTCAATAAAATGAGTGAATTAATAGGTAAAACTAATTCTATTGTTAACTCATACTCTTCTACTATTAAACAAGCTCAACAAGGCGAAAAAGCAAATTATACATTAGAAAAATTGCAAAAAGAAGGTTTAGACTCTGCGCAATACAATGTATTTAGTCAAAATGCAAAAATCGTTGTTGATAATTATGGTATTCTTGGAAGAAATTATGATGATGTTTATGATGTTTATTCTGATGAACAAATAAGAATTAATGGTAGTAATTTAATCATGACAAACGACGCATGGCTTTCTACAACATTGGCAATTGGTAAACAAAAATATACTCTTAATGGTGAAACATATGAAGTTTACGGTGTTAATGCAAATACTGTTATAGGTGGTACTGTTATAGCTGGTCAAATATTTTCTGCTAATTATAAGACTGACAAAAATGGCAATGTAATAGATGGTACTCACATTGATTTGCAAAATGGCAATTTTACTCTTGCTGGTGGCGATTTTTCTTACGACAGAAAAGAACGTCGATTGAAATTAAAAAATATTGATATTGATTGGACTTTATCAAGTCCCCCATCGACATCGGATGTCATTGGCATGAAGGATTTAGAGTCTGAATTAAATAGTAATATTTCTAATGTAGATAATAAATTAAATAATTTCAAAGGTGAGCAGGCCGAAAGTAATAAAAATTTTTCGGATAAAATCAATTCTACAAATCAATCTTTAGATGGTTTAACAAATGATTTGTCTAACTTCAAAAAACAAACTCAAACTAATTTTTCTAGTACAAATGGTGCAATACAGATTACAACTACTCATTTTAATGATTTTACCACTGAGTTTTATAGATATATTAGATTTGAAGATGGCAAAATTCTTTTAGGAGAAAGTAACAATCAAATTAGCCTAACTATGAAAAATAACAGGGTATATTTTTCACAAGATGATAAAGAAATTGCTTATTTTAGTGATAAAAAGTTTTATGTTCTTGATGGAGAATTTGTAGACAGTTTATCTATTGCAAATCTTGTGATAACAAAAAAGAAAAATGGAAATATATCTTTCAATATTAAATAACATTATTCAATCTTATTAGTTATTAAAATTAATGAAATTTTTTATTCATAAATAGAATCGAGGTGACTATTATTGGCGGATTTTTCTTTAAAATCAAGTTCTTATCAAGGAAGATATCTTATACTTGAATGTTCACAGCGTATAGATATAGACAGTTATAGTTCAATAATTGATTGGACTTTATCATCTGTAGGTGGGAGTAGTTCTTATTACAGTATTGCACCAACAACAGTTACTATAGATGGAAATACAGTTTATTCAAAAGGTCATACCTCTTGGAGCGACAAGGTATTTCCTGCTTCAACTGGAAGTGTAAGTGGTTCTTTAACCATACACCATGACGATTCTGGTTCTAAATCAATTGAAGTATGTTTAAGTACGTCGGTTTATACAGATACTCCAAATGATTATTCAGACACATGGAATTTGAACAGTATAGCAAAAGTTTCTGTACCAACCTTATCGAAAGACGAAGTGTGTTTTGGTGAAAATATAACTATATATTCTAATAGAACTTCTAATAACTTTACACATCATCTTTATTATTGTATGAATGGTGGTGATTGGAAGTGGATAGGTGGTTTTTCTGATTCTTATGATTGGAATATTCCTAAAAGTTTGATGAATGAAATACCTGGTAGTAATTACGGATATATAACATTTTTAGTACACACATTTAGTGGAGGTATTAACATTGGTAGTAATACAGTATCAATATCTGTTGGAGTTCCTGATAATATAGTTCCAATTATTGATACGATATCTTGTAAAGATACATTACAATATCAAAATGGTTATTTTATTCAAAATAAATCAAAAATATTAATATCTGTAAATGCTTCTTCTGCTTATTCAAGTTCTATTGTAAGTTATAAAATTGAAGCCAATGGTGGAATATATAATTACAACAATGCTACTACTTCTGAAATTATTAATGCAGGAGTTAATACTATAAAAGTTACAGTTACCGACAGTAGAGGTAAAAGTTCTACTCAAGAAAAAACAATAACTGTAATTCCTTACACAAACCCATACAAAAATGTTTTAAGTGCAAATCGTTGTACCAGTGAAGGAATCGATGATGATAAGGGAGAATATGCAAAAATAAATATAAAAGCATATATCTCCTCTATAGAAAATACAAACGAAAAGCAATTTGTATTATATTGTAAAAAAATCACTGATACAGTTTGGACAAAATATTATGAATATTCAGATTCCTATAGTTTTGAAGATAATATAATTTTAAATTTAGACCCAGAATCAACATATAATATAAAATTAGTATGCAATGATTATTTTTCTTCAATTCCATTTGAGACAATATTAAATTCTGTGTTCTCTCTCATAGAATTAAAGAAAAATGGAAAAGGTATATCCTTTGGTAAAACAGCAGAATATGATATTTTTGATGTTAATTTAGATGCGAGATTTCGGAAGGATTTAATATGTAAGACTGTTAAAACAGAAAATGGTGGTGATTTAGATAATATTACTGGCTATGGTAATAACGAAAATGGTTCTTATTATAAATTTTCAGATGGAAGTTTAATATGTACAAAACTTATTCCATATGATACTTCTGCAAATATTCAATGGGGTACATTATACGAAACATCTGAAATCAATTTAGGAAATTATGCACATCCTTTTATTAATAAACCAACAGTAAGTATATCTGTTGATGTTGATGAAGGAGCTTGTTTTACAGAGGGAATTTTAAAACCTACTGAAACTTATTTTGGGAAAACTTGTTTGTGCCGGCCAACTGAATCTAACGTTAAAGGTGTACTACATTTAAAAGCTATTGGAAGATACAAGTGAAATTAAGGAGTAAAAAGATGGATAAACCTATTACAATACAAATAGAAGAAATTAAGGATAATTTAACTAATATCCTAAATAATTCAAATCTACCTTTATTTGTCATTAGATATATATTAAAAGATTTATATTCAGAAGTATGTAATTTATATAATCAACAGGTTATTAATGACAAAACTGAATATCAAAATTATATTAATTCACAAAAAAATGAGAATTAATTGGAGGTGATGTTTTTGAATTTATTAGATGAAAAACATATTAATGTAGATTTTGTCGAAAAAGAAATAAAATCTATACGTTGTTCTCAGTACGATAAAGATTCAAGAGAATATATTGTTCACTTTTTTGATAATGGGAAAAAGCGTTTAATATCTTCTCAAGAAAAAGTTGTACTAAAACTCATGAAACCAGATGCAAATCCTGTAGTAAATTACTGTACTATTAATGAAGATGGTACAGTAATTTTTAAGTTAACAGAACAGATATGTGCTGTGGCTGGTACTGCTCCATTTCAATTCATGCTTTTGGATACAAATGAAAAAACCATTGCTAATACTATGCCCTTAAAATTAATTATTGAAAAAGGTGTCTTTGATAATGATACGGTCACAAGTTCTTATGAATTTGATGCTCTACTTTCAATACTATTAGAGATAGAAGATATTAAAGATCATTTAACTGAACTTAACACAAAAGTTGAGATAAATGAAAATGAGCGCATAAAAAATGAGAATAAACGTATAGAAAAAGAAGCACAAAGAGATAATGCTGAAGAGCAACGTCAATTAAAAGAAGAAGAACGTTTAAATAACGAATCCCAAAGAGTTCTAAAAGAGAATAATAGAATTCTTGCTGAAGAAAACAGAATTGCTAAAGAGAATGAGCGAATTTTAAATGAAAACAGTCGTATCGAAAATGAAAGATTGAGAACTGATAATGAAAATTTAAGAATTACTAAGGAATCTGATAGAAAAAAGTCTGAAGAAGAACGTATTTTAAATGAAACTGCTCGTATAGATGCTGAATCTCATCGTAAGACTGAAGAAAATATTAGAATAGAAAACGAGAACAAACGAAAAACAAATGAAAGCAATCGTATAGATGCTGAAAATAATAGAAAAATAGATTTTTCGGATATTCAAAATTCTTCAAATGAAATGATTGCTTCTGCAAATAAAGTTATAAGTAATGCTAATAATTCTAGTATTAATGCTGATAAATCTGCTGAACGTGCTAATACAGCAGCTAAAAAATGTGAAGATATTATATCTAATAATTCTATAGTACTTCGGTCTGAAAAAGGGCAACCTAATGGAATTGCTACATTAGACGACAATGGAAAAATACCTTCAAATCAACTTCCTTCTTATTTAGATGATGTAATCGAAGGCATTATGAGTAAAGATGGACAAACTTTTACTGATAATAATTTTGAGATTGTTGTTCCTGAAAGTGGAAAAATTTATATTGATATAAATACAAATATTACTTATAGATGGAGTGGAACTATATTTTCACGTATAGGCAGTGATTTAGCTTTAGGAGAAACAATGTCTACTGCTTATCGTGGAGATAGAGGTAAGATTGCATATGAACACTCTTTATCTACACATGCTCGCACAGATGCTACTAAGGTAGAGAAATCAGTTGTAAACGGAAATATTAAAATAAACGGTACTGAAACAGTTGTATACAATCACCCATCAGGTACTAATCCTCATGGTACAACTGCAAAGGATGTAGGACTAGGTAATGTACCTAATGTTGCCACAAATGACCAAATTATCACTTATAGTAAATCTACTACTCTATCTGATTTAGTAAGCAGTGAGAAAATATCTGTTGCTTTTGGAAAAATTGCCAAGGCTATTACAGATTTAATATCTCATATTAAAGATAATGTAAAACATATTACTGTTGATGAAAGAAATAAATGGGATAATGCAAGCACACACGCCTCTTCTACTCATGCACCAAGTAATGCTGAACCAAATCAAAATGCATTTTCAAACATTGTTGTTGGCTCTACTACTATTTCAGCAGATTCTAAAACTGACAGTTTGAGTTTAGTTGCAGGTTCTAACGTCACTATTACAACTGATGGGACGAATGATAAAATAACAATTTCGGCCACAGATACAAAATATACACATCCAACAACAAGTGGTAATAAACACATTCCTTCTGGTGGAACAACTGGGCAAATCTTGGAATGGTTTTCTAATGGCACTGCTAAATGGGGGAATTACATTACATATGGCAGCAATGAAAACGGACAATATTATAAGTTCTTGGATGGTACGCTTATTTGTACAAAAAGTGTTCTTATAGAAAATTATGATGTAAACATTGAATGGGGTTCTATGTATGAAGGTAAAACTGTGAGTTTAGGTGACTTTCCGTATTCTTTTATTGAGATTCCTAACATACAAATCACTCATTCAGTTGGTAGGAGTGGTTTTTATGAACTTCTAACTGATAGTTCTACTACTCACATTGGGAATACGATTATTTGTGCGCCAAAAAGTTATACAAATGGAACTTATGGATTTTTTGTACAAGCTATAGGTAGATGGAAAAAATAAATATCGTGTTATTAAGGCAACTCTAAAAGGGTTGTTTTTTATTTTATAAAAATTAATTAAAGGAGGAAAACAATATGTTTAAAGGAATTGATGTAAGTTACAGTCAGGGAATTATTGATTGGGAAAAGGTAAAGGCAACAGGTATCGAATTTGCACTCATAAGAGCAGGTTATGGTTCTGACATTGAGAGTCAGGACGATGCACAGGCTGTACGCAATATGCAGGAGTGTGAGCGTCTTGGCATTCCTTATGGCGTATATTTATATTCTTATGCACTTAAGATTGAAAATGCAGTCAGTGAAGCAGAACACGCTCTTAGGGTTGTTAAAAATTTTAATCCTCAGATGGGAATATGGTTTGATATGGAAGACGCTGATGGATATAAAGCTAAGAAGGGTCTGAATGTATACAATGAAAGAGAGCTTATTACTGAAATGTGCGAAACTTTCTGTGATAAGATTACAGAAGCAGGCTACAAGACAGGTGTTTACGCTAACAAGAATTATTTTGACAACGTAATCATCACAGACGATATAAAATATCCGTTATGGTTAGCACACTGGGGAATTGATGAACCGTCAATGGCTTGTCTATTTTGGCAATACACATCAGACGGAAGCGTAGACGGTATAAATGGCAGGGTTGATATGAATTATTACTATGGTGAATTACCTGATATACAGCCTGAACATCCGAGCACACCCGAAGCGGACGAAAGTGGCACAAAGTACAGCGTCGGCGATGTAGTATCATATCATACAATTTATACAGCTTCAACATCAGATGAGCCGCTTACACCGTCGATTAAGAGCGGAACAATAACAAGAGTACTTGCAGACAAGCCGCATCCGTATCTGATCAACGACGGTACAGGCTGGGTTGATGATGACTGTATTGTTTCAACAGATACTTCAAGCACAGAATCAGCCGATAAATCAATCAGCAAGGGTGATAAGGTAAAAGTGTTAAAGAATGAACAGTATTCAGGCGGTACATTCGCTACATACTATGACGAATATGATGTTATTCAGGTAGAAGACGACAGAATTGTAATTGGTAAGGGAAATACGATTACAGCAGCGGTTGCGGCTAAAAATCTCGAAAGAGTATGATTAATTATATAATCTTATTCTTATGCTACATTGTTTTAAACAATCATTTAACTATTAATTTGTAGTTAAAATTTTAGGGTACTTATTTTTATAGATAAGTACCCTATTTTTTACGATTTTATTCACTTTTGAATTTAT
>ULYF01053421.1_pt1 | contig 159375 bp, 143 predicted proteins | sample 1961941 | NCBI WGS metagenome assembly ULYF01 (sample SAMEA4835857, study PRJEB28245) | human gut metagenome | biome: gut microbiome; material: fecal sample | place: Denmark | collected 2008 | reverse complement strand
TTATAGGAGGAAATAGAAGAAATGAAACTAGGTATCGTAGGACTTCCGAATGTAGGCAAAAGTACATTGTTTAATTCTTTAACTAAGGCAGGTGCAGAATCGGCAAATTATCCTTTCTGTACAATAGATCCGAATGTTGGCGTTGTTGCAGTTCCGGATGAAAGACTTGATAAGCTTACAGCACTTTATAATTCAGCAAAGACGACACCAGCGGTTATAGAGTTCGTCGATATTGCCGGATTGGTTAAAGGTGCGTCAAAAGGTGAGGGGCTTGGAAATCAGTTTCTTGCAAATATCAGGGAAGTTGATGCTATAGTTCATGTGGTAAGATGCTTTGAGGATGCTAATATAGTACATGTTGACGGTTCGGTTAATCCGATAAGGGATATAGAGACAATCAATCTTGAGCTTATTTTTTCTGATATGGAGGTTCTTGAGAGAAGGCTTTCAAAGCAGAAGAAGGCCTCATATAATAACAAGGATATAGCAAAAGAATGTGATATGCTTGAAAGACTTACGGCATTTCTTGAGGCCGGAAACCTTGCCAAGAATTTTGAGTGCGAGGATGAGGACGAAGAGAAACTGCTAAAAGAGTACAATCTTCTTACGGCAAAGCCTGTTATTTTTGCTGCTAATGTGACAGAGGAGGATTTGGCAGATGACGGAAACAGCAACAGTTATGTACAGGCTGTAAGAGAATTTGCAGCTAAGGAAAATTGCGGTGTATTTGTTATATGCGCACAGATTGAGCAGGAAATTTCTGAGCTTGATGATGATGAGAAGAAGATGTTTCTTGAAGATTTGGGAATAAGTTCATCTGGTCTTGATAAGCTTATCGCGGCAAGTTACAGTCTTTTAGGACTTATAAGCTATCTTACTGCAGGCGAGACAGAGACAAGGGCATGGACTATCACAAAGGGAACAAAAGCACCTCAGGCTGCCGGGAAAATACACAGTGATTTTGAGCGCGGCTTTATTAAGGCAGAGGTTGTTTCTTATGAGGATTTAATTGGATGCGGTTCATATAATGCAGCTAAGGAAAAAGGTCTTGTAAGAATGGAAGGTAAAGATTATGTTGTTAAAGACGGAGATGTTATACTTTTCAGATTTAATGTGTAATTCAAAAATACAAAAATTAACAAATAAATAATTTACAACATATAGTATGTGGTTTTAAAAATAAACACTATATATGACGGAAATGAGTGAAAGTCAGCTGACAGCTGGGTTTTGCTCATTTTTTTTGCAAAAAAGTACTTGTATTTATCACAAAATCAGTATAGAATTGAAGGAAAGTGGTGGAAAGTGGTAAAAAAGTGGTTTAAAGTGGTAGACGGAGGAAGCAGCATATGTTTATGGGGGAATACAACCATATAATTGATGCAAAAGGACGACTGATAGTGCCCGCAAAATTCAGGGAAATTTTGGGGGATAATTTTGTTGTTACTAAAGGTCTTGATGGCTGCTTATTTGTGTATTCCGATAAGGAGTGGCAGGCGTTTGAAGAAAAACTTAAAACTTTACCGCTCACTAATAAGAATGCCAGACAGTTTACACGTTTTTTCCTTGCAGGAGCGGCACAGGTAGAGGTCGATAAACAGGGAAGAATATTGCTTCCGCAGGTTTTAAGAGAATTTGCAGGTTTGGAGAAAGAGGTTGTGCTTGTAGGAGTTGCGAGCAGAATAGAAATCTGGAGTAAAGAGCATTGGGATGATTGTATGACAGATTACGATGCTGATATGGATGAAGTGGCAGAAAATATGGAAAGTCTGGGATTTAGCATATAATAATGCAGAAAACGTATGCGGTATTTTAGAATGGGGTTAGATATGGAATTTAAACACAAGTCTGTTCTTCTTGATGAGACGATTGAAAATCTTAATATAAAATCTGACGGAATATATGTTGACGGTACATTGGGCGGCGGCGGACATTCTTTAGAGATTGCAAAAAGACTTGGTGAAAACGGACGTCTTATAGGTATTGATCAGGATGCAGATGCCATTGCAGCGGCGACAGAAAGGCTCAAAGATTACAGTGACAGGGTTACGATAGTAAGAAATAATTACTGTAATATTGCTGAGATTCTGGATAGTCTTAATATAGACATGGTTGACGGAATTGTGCTTGATTTAGGAGTGTCATCATATCAGCTCGATACAGCAGAAAGAGGATTTACATATAAAGTTGACGCGCCTCTGGATATGCGTATGGACCAGAGAGAGCAGATAACAGCGAAAGATATTGTAAATGAGTACAGTGAATTTGACCTTTACAGGATAATAAGGGATTACGGTGAGGACAAATTTGCAAAAAATATAGCTAAGCATATTGTGGCAGCAAGAAAGCTTAAGCCTGTCGAGACTACTTTTGAATTAAATGAAATAATTAAAGCGGCGATACCTATGAAGTTCAGAGTGGCGACAGGGCATCCGGCTAAAAAAACTTTTCAGGCGATAAGGATTGAATTAAATCGTGAGCTTGATGTATTAAACGATTCAATAGATACGATGATAGAAAGACTTGATGATAAAGGAAGAATATGTATTATTACATTCCATTCACTGGAAGACAGAATTGTAAAAACACGATTTAAAAATAATGAAAATCCTTGTACATGTCCTCCTGATTTTCCGGTATGTGTATGCGGGAACAAGTCAAAAGGAAAAGTTATTACAAGAAAACCTATAATTCCATCGCCGGAAGAGCTTGAAGAAAATAAGAGGGCAAAAAGTTCAAAACTAAGAGTGTTTGAAAAGAAATTATAATATAGCCGGGGGAGAATGAGAATGGCAAAAAATGTTTACAATATAAGAAATAGCCGAAGCGTTACAAAGAGTGCTTACGTTAGCGGCAGTACGGTAAGAAAGTTGTATGTTGCGCAGCCAGAACCAGAAAGACAGAGAAGAGTTCAAAAGACACAGGAAGAAAAAAGGCAGGAAGCGTTAAGAATAAAGAAGATAAACAGAGCTAACAGAATAAATTTTCTGTATACGGCTGCTGTTACAGGCGTTGTTGTGGTAATATTTGCAATTTGCTGCCAGTATCTTAGCTTACAGTCAAACGTTAAGAAAAATGCAGGTGCAGTTTCAAAGCTTCAGACAGAACTTAACAATATTACAACACAAAATGATGAGCTTGAAGTTGAGATAAATGCGGGAATAAATTATGACAGCCTGTATAATACTGCGGTAAATGAACTTGGCATGGTTTATCCTGAATCAGATCAGGTTATTACATATGACGCAGGTGTCAGTGAATATGTTAAGCAATATTCAAATATACCGGATGCAGAATAGCAAGACAAAATACATTAGTAATTACAAGGTTGGGAGAATGTTATGGCTGCAATGAATGAACAACAAAGGAAAAACAGATACAGGAAGAAAAGAGCAATGCTAAGAAGAGTACAAAACAAAGTCAGCGTTGCTTTTTTTATTATAGTTATAGGTCTGTTGGCACTGGCTACGAGAATACTGATAATAAATTACAGCAAATCAGAAGCGTATTCGAGAGAAGTGTTAAACCATCAGTCTTATACATCTACTACAATACCTTACAAAAGAGGGCAGATACTTGATGCTAATGGAACAGTCTTAGCTTATAGTGAGAAAGTTTATAATCTTATACTGGACCCTAAGCTCGTGCTGTCTGATGAAAAGTACAGACAGCCAACACTTGATGCATTGACAAGCTGTTTTGAACTGGACAGGGCAGAGCTTGAAAATATTCTTGCAACAAAGCCTGACAGTCAGTACGAAAAACTTGCAAAAGAGCTTACTTCAGATGAAATTGCAGGCTTTAAGGAACTTCAGAAAGATAAAGAAAATAATCCTGATATAAAAGGTGTATGGTTTGAGGAAAGCTACATACGAAAATATCCGTTTTCAACGCTTGCATGTGATGCGATAGGGTTTGCGAGTGCAGTAAACGGAGGTGAGCTCGGACTGGAGTTTTATTATAATGATGAATTATCGGGAACTGATGGAAGCACATATAGCTATGTTGATGAAAATCTTGATGTGAAATCTTCACAAAAAAAGGCCGTTGACGGAAATAATCTTGTTACAACGATTGATTACCAGATACAGTCAATAGTTGAAAAAAAGATACTTGAGCTTAATGAGGAAAGACCGTCAACGTCGACATCGGTTGTGGTAATGAACCCTAATACAGGCGGAGTGCTTGCTATGGCAAGCTATCCGAACTTTGATTTGAATAATCCGAGAGATTTGTCGGCAATTTATACACCGGAACAGCTTGAAAAGATGTCAGATGAGGAAATGACAACAGCAATGTATGCGCTTTGGAAAAATTATTGCGTATCTTCTATTATTGAACCTGGTTCTACATTTAAACCATTTACGGTAGCAGCCGGACTTGAGGAGGGAGTTATTTCTGCTGATGAAAGCTTTGAGTGTACCGGCAGTCAGAAGGTAGCAGACTGGACAATAAACTGTCACGCTATAAAGATAGGCGGACATGGAACAATTGACTTAAGGCACAGTCTTATGCTTTCCTGTAACCCTGCAATGATGCAGATTGCAGAAAAGCTCGGAGGAGAGAAACTTTCAAAATATGAGAGCCTTTTTGGATTTGGAAGCAAAACCAACATAGATTTGCCGGGAGAAGAGTATGGTCTTATAAAAGACGAGGATATGTCAGAGGTAGATGCTGCAACTAATTCTTTCGGGCAGAATCTTAATGTTACAATGGTTCAGATGGCATCGGCGTTTTCGTCTCTGGTTAACGGAGGAAATTATTATCAGCCGCATATGATTAAGAGAATAGAAAAAAGTACAGGTGAAGTTGTAAAAAATATTGAACCCGTTGTTGTGAGGCAGACGGTTACTGCTGATACATCAGAGCTTATAAGAGATTTCCTTCGCTCTGTAGTTGATGAGGGAACTGCAAGTAAAGCTGGGGTTACAGGCTATGATATAGGAGGAAAAACAGGTACGGCACAGAAACAGCCACGTGAGGAAAGAAAGTGGGTGTCTTCATTTATAGGATGTGCTCCTACTAAAAATCCGCAGGTTGTTATATATACTGTTGTGGATGAGCCTTATCAGACAAGCGGAACTACAAACGGTTCTTCGGATTCATTAAATCTTTCACATGAGATACTTGAAGAAATCCTTCCGTATCTTAATATTTATAAGGACAGTCAGGCGCAGGACAATACATCTGATGTAGAGGTTGAGGGTGCAGTTGATGTACCGTCTACAGAATAATAAATTGGTGTAAATTATGAATAACCCCGGATAGCATATAATAAGATATAATGATTATTTGCGTATCCGGGGTGGCTTTTTGAAAATTGTTAAAGCGTGGGTAAGAACAAGGCACAGGAAAAAAGTTATGGCAATGCTTATGTGTGTGCTTGTTACAATGGTACTGCTTTGCGGACAGCTTGTTAACGTATGTCTTTTTAAATCTTCATATTATCTTGCAAAGGCGGAAGAACTTCATGAAAGAGAGAGAAGTATAAAGGCAGCAAGAGGCAGAATACTTGATACGAACGGAGTTGTCTTAGCAGATAATAAGGCGGTTTGTACGATTTCGGTGATACACAGCCAGATTGAAGACAAAGAAAAGGTTATAAACGTGTTGTCAGATGAGCTTGGAATTTCTTATGATGATGTCAAAAAAAGAGTGGAAAAGGTAAGCTCTATAGAGAGAGTTAAGACAAATGTTGATAAAGATATAGGAGATAAAATACGAAGCTATGAGCTTCCTGGTGTAAAAGTTGATGAGGATTATAAAAGATATTATCCTTATGGCAGGCTTGCCTCAAAAGTTTTGGGATTTACCGGAAGTGACAATCAGGGGATTTTGGGACTGGAATCAAAGTACGAATCTGTGCTTGCAGGTAAAAGCGGACAAATTCTTACACTTACCGATGCATGGGGAGTTGAAATTGAGGGCAGCAAGGAAAACAGAGATGAGCCGGTGGCAGGTAATGATTTGTATCTTAGCATAGATTATAATATACAGTCATATGCCGATCAGCTTGCTGAGAGGACTCTTGCACAAAAACAGGCAAAAGGAGTTTCAATAATCGTAATGAATCCTCAAAACGGAGAGATACTTGCGATGACAAATGCTCCAGAATATGATTTAAATAATCCATATGAGTTAAATTATGAGGTTACACAGGAAGAAGAGTCTAAGCCCAAAATGGATCTGCTCAATAATATGTGGAGAAATTTCTGCATAAATGATACATATGAGCCAGGTTCTGTATTTAAAATGATTACTGCGTCAGCGGCGCTCGAAACAGGTGCCGCAACACTTTCGGATAGTTTTAGCTGCTGCGGTTATGCAGTTGTGGCGGACAGAAGAATAAGATGCGCTAAAACTACAGGGCACGGGACGCAGACGTTTGCGCAGACTGTTATGAATTCATGCAACCCTGCATTTATAGAGTGGGGAAGAAGAGTCGGAACGCAAAATTTTTATAAATATCTGAAAAAATTAGGGATTCTTGATAGAACCGGTATTGATTTACCGGGAGAAGCAGGAACCATAATTCATAATATTAAGAATGTAAAAGAGGTTGAGCTTGCCACAATGTCATTCGGCCAGTCATTTCAGATTACGCCGATGCAGATGTTAAGGGCTGCCTCTGCTGTTGTAAACGGAGGAAGTCTTGTTACACCTCATTTTGCGGTTAAAAGTTCAGATGCTGACGGAAATGTGGTTACTCAGTACAATTATGAGGTTGCGGCAGGGGCGATAGATAAATCTACAAGTGATACGATGAAAGGAATCCTAAAACAGGTAGTTGAGGAAGGCGGCGGAAAAAAAGCTTATATTGAAGGGTTTTCAATAGGCGGAAAAACAGCAACTTCTGAAAAGCTTCCAAGAGGCAACGGAAAGTATATATCATCGTTTATCGGTTTTGCTCCTGCCGAGGATCCGAAAGTTATAGCAATGTGTATTATAAATGAGCCCACAGGTGTTTATTATGGCGGAACTATTGCGGCTCCTGTAATAAGGGAACTTTTTGAAAATATATTGCCATATCTTGAAATAAATGGTGATTGATAGTAAAATTACTAAAATACAGTAAGGAAGAGAGGAAAGCATATTTAATGATGGAATTATCAGGCAGAACTGTTATAGTAGTCGGAACAGGAATAAGCGGTATAGGTGCAGTAAGCCTTCTTAATAAAGTGGGGGCTGGTGTAATTATTTATGATAGTAATGATAAAATTTCTAAACACGATATACAAAAAAAGCTCGGTGACCTTAAAGCTTATATAGTTATAGGAGAGCTTACGGAAGAAATACTTAAGTCAGCAGATCTTTGCGTTATAAGTCCGGGAGTTCCAATTGATAGTCCTGTGGTTAAAATTATGAATGAGCATAAGATTAAAGTGTGGGGGGAAATTGAGCTTGCTTATAATTATGACAAGGGCAGAATTCTTGCTGTCACAGGAACTAACGGAAAGACTACAACGACAGCACTCGTGGGTCAGATAGTAAAGGCTTACAATGAAAGTACGTTTGTGGTTGGAAATATAGGAAAGTCATACACAAAAGAAGTTTTGAATACATCGGAGAATTCATTTACCGTAGCTGAAATAAGCAGCTTTCAGTTGGAAACGGTTGAAAACTTTCACCCGTCCGTAAGTGCTATACTTAATATAACACCCGATCATTTAAACAGACATCACACAATGGAGTGCTATGAAAAAACTAAAGAAAAAATTTGTGAAAATCAGATGAAGCCGGATGTGTGCGTGTTAAATTACGATGATGAGATTTTGAGAAAATTCGGTGAGGAAAATTGCAAAGCAAAAGTTGTGTGGTTTTCAAGAAAAGAAAAGCCTGAATGTGGTGCGTACGTGGAAGCAGACATGATTAAGTATACAGATTGCGGAAAAGACGAGGATATAGTTAATGTTCATGATATGAATATTATCGGAAACCATAATTATGAAAATGTATGTGCGGCCGTTGCCATGACAAAGGCTGCAGGAATACCTGATGAAATTATAGTTCAGCAGATAAAAGCTTTTAAGGCGGTAGAACACAGGATTGAATACGTTGCTACAAAGAATGGCGTTATGTATTATAACGATTCAAAGGGAACAAATCCGGAGGCGTCGGTAAAAGCCATTGAAGCAATGACAAGGCCGACAATACTGATTGGCGGAGGATATGATAAGGGATCGGAATTTGACTTATATGTAAAATCATTTGGAAAGACAGTAAAGTTATTAGTGCTTATCGGACAGACAAGTCAAAAAATTGCTCAGACAGCGCAGAAAAATGGATTTGATAACATAATATTTGCGGATTCAATTAAAGAGGCAGTAGAAATATGTGCACAAAATGCCAAGCCGGGCGATGCTGTGCTGTTGTCTCCTGCGTGTGCGAGCTGGGGAATGTTTGATAATTACGAACAGAGAGGAAATATGTTTAAGGATTATGTAAATGCTCTTTAATTAAATTAGTTGTTGATTAGTTTATTATATGAACAGATATGTTTGCAGAAACGAGGATTTCTATGGCTGATAGAAAAAGAAAAGTAAAAACAGGCAAGCGGTATTTTGATTACAGTCTGCTGTTTGTAACGATATTTGTAGTCGGTTTCGGACTGCTTATGATATACAGTACAAGTTCATATACAGCGCAGATGAATGAGGGAGATGCAGAATATTATTTCAAGAAGCAGCTTATCTTTACTGTGATTGGTTTTGCTGCAATGTATGCTACATACAGAATTGATTATCACTTGTGGCATAAACTGGCTCTGCCTATATTCATATTTTCACTTCTTCTGGTGTTGGCGCTTATACCGTTTGGAAGTTCTGCCAACGGTGCTACAAGATGGATAAGATTTGGCGGTATAGGTGTGCAGCCGGCCGATGTCGGAAAGACAGCAGTTATAATAATGGTTTCCTCCGCGGTGTGCAGCATGGGAACCAAGATGAAGAAATTTAGAAATGTATTGCTTGTATGTGCTGCTACATCAGGTGTTATGGCGGCATTTGTTTTTGTCATTTCAAACAACATGAGCAGTGCTTTGATTATACTTATGATTGCAGTTGTGATGACATTTGTGGCTTATCCGGGGTATAAAATTTACGTTGCAATAGGCAGTGCCGGAATTGCACTGATTGTAGGTCTGTACAGCTGGATTACTAACATGGTCAATTCGGGAAATATGACGGACAATTTTCGTCTTAACAGATTGCTTGTATGGATAAATCCTGAAAATTACGCGAGCGGAACAGGTTATCAGACAGTTCAGGCTTTGTATGCAATAGGTTCCGGCGGAATATTCGGTAAAGGACTTGGCAAGAGTCTTCAGAAATTGGGATTTATTCCTGAATCTCAAAATGATATGATTTTTTCGGTAATATGTGAAGAACTCGGATTATTTGGTGCCGTGTGCGTTATATTCGTGTTCGGAGTTATGCTTTGGAGAATAGCGCATGTTGCACAGAATGCTCCTGATTTGTTTGGTACAATGCTTGCAACAGGAGTATTTGCACATATAGCAATTCAGGTTATTTTAAATATAGCAGTTGTAACAAACTTTATACCAAACACCGGTGTATCGCTTCCTTTTATAAGCTATGGCGGTTCATCAGGAGTTGTGCTTTTGGCGGAAATGGGAATGGTGCTTAACATTTCAGGTAAGATAAAGCTGGAGCATTAAAAATTTAATATTAAACAGTAAAGTATATTGCAGTCAGTCACAAAATTTCAATTTAGGAATATAATAGTATATAACTCAGATATTTCCGGAGGTTTTGTGTTTGAGTAAAATAGTAATTCATGGTGGCAGCAGGCTTTTTGGAAGTGTGAAGATACAGGGATCAAAAAACTCAGCACTTCCTATTATGGCTGCAAGTCTGCTCAATTCAGGTATAACGGTTATACAGAATTGTCCGGACATTTCGGATGTAAGAATTATGCGCTCAATACTTGAGTATATCGGCTGTGTTATAAACAGGGATGACGATGCGTTGATTATTGATTCAAAAAATGCCGTTTCTAAAGAAATAACACCGGATATGACTTCAAAATTGAGGGCATCATCGGTACTTTTGGGACCGATGCTTGCAAGATTTAAGAAAGTACAGATTGCAAGTCCAGGGGGTTGTGATATAGGAAGCAGGCCGCTTGATATACATCTTGAGGCAGTCAAAAGACTGGGGGCGGTATGGCATTTTACAGATGATGCGCTTCATGTTGAGGCACGATTGCTTTCCGGAAGTGATATATATCTTAGATTTCCGAGTGTTGGAGCAACCCAGAATGCGGTTATGGCAGCGACTATGGCATCCGGGATTACACATATTTCAAATGCGGCAAAAGAACCGGAAGTTGTGTGTCTTTGTCAGTTTTTAAAAAGCATGGGAGTTGATATATCAGGAGAGGGAACGCAGGAAATTATTGTAAAAGGAATGTGTGAGTTGACAGATACGCTCTTTAAGGTTCCTGCTGACAGAATTGCAGCAGGAACATATATGGCAGCGGTCGGTGCATGCGGCGGTGATATAAGGCTGATTGGCTGTACACCGGATGATATGCATGGCTTCTTAAATGTATACAGGGATATGGGAATACATTATATGGAAACAGGAGACGACCTAAGGATATGGGCTGATGAAAGACTTAAGAATATCGAACAGATAGACACAGGTCCTTATCCTGATTTTCCTACTGATATGCAGTCGGTTACTATGAGCGTGGCGAGTGTTTCACTCGGTATGGTTAAAATTAATGAAAATATATTTGAAAACCGTTTTAAAATTGTCAAATGGCTTCAGAAAATGGGTGCGCTTATATCGGTTGACGGAAAGTGTGTAAGTGTTTGCGGAGTGAAAAGACTGCACGGAGCAGGTGTGTGCGGTGAGGATTTGCGGGGGACTGCGGCGCTTGTTGTGGCAGGGCTTTCAGCGGATGGAATTACTGTTATTGAAAATGCAGATTATATTTACAGAGGTTATGTAAATATTTGCGAAAATTTTAGAAAACTCGGGGCAGATATTGAATGGAAATACATGTAAAAAATAAAAAGCAAAAAAAGAAAAAGGGAAAGATTATAGTGTTTGCTGCCGCAGCGGTATTTGTTATTCTTTTGTTTTGCGGATATTTTCTTTTTACTGTTGATAAAGTGGAATATCTTGGCAGTGAGCACTATAATGATGAGGAGCTGGGTGAACTGATTTTTGGGACGGACAAGCCCAATGCTGCGGCGTATTATCTGTTTGGAAATAAAAACAGACAGATACCTTTTATACAAAAATATGACATTGATATTGAATGGCCGGACAAAATGACAGTTACTGTTTATGAAAAGGCTGTAGTAGGTTATATAAGTTATATGGGTTGCAACATGTATTTTGACAAAGACGGAATAGTTGTGGAAAGTTCATCAGAAGAATATAGCTCAGTTCCCAGAATTGACGGGTTAAAATTTAATTCTATAGTTCTTAATCAAAAGCTTGATGTAGGAGATGACAGTGTTTTTGATAAAATACTTGAGCTTACGCAGGCGTTTGATAAGTATGAGTTAGATGTAAGCAGGGTAAGCTTTACTTCTTCATATAATTGTGTGTTGTATATAGGAGATGTAAGGATAGAACTTGGAAATGGAGATGATTATACAGACAAGCTATATGCTTTAAAGCAGATTCAGGATAAGCTTACTGATATGAAAGGTACTTTGAATCTGGCACAGTATGACGGCAGGGAATCATCCATAATATTTAAAAAAGAAAATTGAAAAACATATTGATTATTTCTCATAAAAATTATACTATTAACAGTAGTGCAAATTTACTGTTAATTTGCGAAAGAAGTTAAGGAGGCAGAAACTTTGTTAGAAATTAAGACGAATGACGCAGAGTCATCAGCAAAGATTATAGTAGTGGGTGTGGGCGGCGCAGGAAATAACGCTGTTAACAGAATGATAGATGAAAATATTAGCGGAGTAGAATTTATTGGAATAAATACCGATGGACAGGCATTGCAGCTCTGTAAGGCTCCGTCAGTGATACAGATAGGTGAGAAGCTTACAAAAGGTCTCGGAGCAGGTGCACAGCCGGAAATCGGACAGAAAGCTGCAGAAGAGAATATTGAAGAGCTTACACAGGCTATCAAGGGTGCAGATATGGTATTTGTAACATGCGGAATGGGTGGTGGTACAGGAACAGGTGCTGCACCGGTTGTTGCAAAGATTGCAAAGGATATGGGAATTCTTACAGTCGGCGTTGTGACAAAGCCTTTTAAGTTTGAGGCAAAGACACGTATGACAAATGCAATTTCAGGTATAGAGAAATTAAAGGAAAACGTAGATACACTTATTGTTATTCCTAATGATAAGCTTCTTGAGATAGTAGACAGAAGAACGACTATGCCGGATGCGTTAAAGAAAGCTGATGAAGTTCTTCAGCAGGCAGTTTCAGGTATTACTGATTTGATTAATGTTCCGGGACTTATCAATCTCGACTTTGCGGATGTTAAGACGGTTATGGTTGATAAAGGTGTCGCACATATCGGTATCGGTTCTGCGACAGGTGATGAGAAAGCTATCGAAGCTGTTAAGCAGGCAGTTACAAGTCCGCTTCTTGAGACAACAATCGAGGGTGCATCTCATGTTATTATCAATATATCAGGTGATATAAGCCTTATTGAGGCAAATGAGGCAGCAAGCTATGTACAGGAGCTTGCAGGTGACAATGCCAATATTATCTTCGGTGCAATGTATGATGATACATGTACAGATAAAGCTACAATTACAGTTATAGCAACAGGACTTGAAGATATTAATGTAAATAATGCAATGGCAGGCTTCGGTACAAGATTGCAGCCGGCGAGACCGTTAGTAAAGACAGGATATACATATCAGGGTAATCAGCCGCAGACACAGTCAGCAGGTGTATCAGGCACATCATCAGCTCCGCTTCCGGGACTTAAGCAGCCATCACCTGTTACTAGTCAGGTTAAGGAAAAAGGAATTAATATTCCTACATTTTTACAGAAAAACAGAAAATAATAATATAAGTTTGCAGAGTAATTTTTTATGTGCTGCTTACGTGCTTTATTTTAAGCCGGTTCATGTTTACATGAGCCGGCTTAAAATTTTTTAAATTATACCTCTTTTTAGACAAAATTCGCATATGGAACTGACTATAATAGCACTTGTCAGGAGGTGATAAGAAAATTGTTGTTTATATAGATGTTCTTTTTGGTATTAATCTGCTTATGGATTTTGTAGTGCTGTGTATTGTGAATAAAGTCTGCAAATTTGCTGCCACTTTTTTGCGACTTTTACTTTCTGCCGCTTTTGGAGCACTGTGGTCGGTATTTGCAGTTATGATGCCGAGGAATGTTCAAGGCTTAATTCATATATGTACATATATATTAATCAGTTTTTTGATGATTAAAATGTGTGCGGGAAAAAGTGTATTTCGTAAAGTTTTGAAAGGTGTTTTCGTTTTGTATGGTGTGACATTTGTCATGGCGGGTACTGTAAATATGCTTTATTACTACACATACGCAGGATATTTTGTAAAAACGGTTGTGTTAAGTAATGGAAAGCTTGTGCTTTTTACTGCTGTTTCTGTTATTTTTATATATTTTTTGTATGTGCAGCTTATAAAATTAAAGGTATATGATGAGGGAAAATGTCGTGTCATTATTTTTTGTATGGGAGAAAAAGCTGAGCTTACCGGATTTGTGGATACAGGAAATGTTCTTGTTGATATTTATACAAAAAAACCGGTTTCGGTTGTGCCGCGAAAATACATTCAAAATATTTTGAATAAAATAGATGATTACACTAAGGTAAAATACCACATTATACCATTTCGTTCTTTGGGATGTGAGAATGGGATGATTGAGGTGATAAGTGTGGAGAGTATGTACATATACTTAGGAAAAAAGGAAATGAGAGTGGAAAATGCGTTGATTGGCTATACAGATATGGAACTTAGCGGTGACAATGAATATGAAATGCTTGTCAATGCAGGATTGTTGAGATGAAAATAGGAGGCTGTAATGGTATTAAAAGTTGCATCAAAGGATAGGTTTCAGTTTAAAATGGTACCTACATTTAAAAATCTTTGCATGTTAAATCAGGGGGATGTACATTATATTGGTGGTGCAGAAGTACTTCCGGCGCCGTTGGAGGCAGAGCAGGAGGCTGAGGCTATTGCAAGGCTTGAAAACGGACCGGATGCTGATGAGGCAAGAAGTTTGCTTATAGAGCATAATCTGAGGCTGGTAGTTTATATTGCAAAACGTTTTGATAATACAGGGGTAGGTGTTGAGGATCTTATATCGATAGGTACAATAGGGCTTATAAAAGCTATTAATTCATATAATCCAAAGAAGAATATAAAGCTTGCTACATATGCTTCAAGATGTATCGAAAATGAGATTTTAATGTATTTGAGGAGAAATAATAAAACTAAGGCTGAAGTATCAATAGATGAGCCTCTAAATGTTGACTGGGATGGGAATGAGCTTCTTTTGTCAGATATTTTGGGTACTGATGAAGATATAATATATAAAGATCTGGAAACGGAAGCGGAACGAAAAATGCTTAATCAGGCTATTGATAAGCTTTCAGAGCGTGAAAAAATTATAGTTGATCTGCGATATGGATTAAGTTCAAGCGACGGAACAGAAAAGACACAGAAAGAAGTTGCAGATATGCTTGGAATATCACAGTCATATATTTCAAGACTTGAAAAGAAAATAATGAAAAGACTGAAAAAAGAAATGGTTAAATATACTTGACATTTTAGTTCCTCTTATAGAAAATAGTATAAGATTGCAATTATACGTTAAAAGTGAGGAGTACAATGGCAAAAATAAATCAGAATAACATAAGAAATTTTTGTATTATAGCACATATAGACCATGGCAAGTCTACGCTTGCTGACAGAATTATAGAAAAGACAGGTCTTCTTACAAGCAGGGAGATGCAGGAGCAGGTTCTTGATAATATGGACCTTGAAAGGGAGAGAGGCATAACTATAAAGGCACAGAGCGTAAGAACTGTTTACAAGGCAAAGAACGGTGAGGAGTATATATTTAATCTTATTGATACTCCGGGGCATGTAGACTTTAATTACGAGGTGTCAAGGTCGCTTGCCGCATGTGACGGAGCGATACTTGTAGTTGACGCGGCACAGGGTATAGAGGCTCAGACGCTTGCAAATGTGTATCTTGCGCTTGACCATGACCTTGATGTGTTTCCGGTAATCAATAAAATAGATTTGCCGAGCGCAGAGCCGCAGCGTGTAATAGATGAAATTGAGGATATTATAGGCATAGAGGCACAGGATGCGCCGCTCATTTCAGCTAAGAATGGTATTAATATAGAAGATGTGCTTGAGCAGATAGTGGAAAAAATTCCTGCGCCTAAGGGAGATGCTGACGCACCTTTGAAAGCATTGATATTTGATTCACTCTATGATGCATATAAGGGTGTAATTGTATTTTGCAGAGTTATGGAGGGCAGCGTAAAGAAAGGCACAAAAATAAGAATGATGGCAACAGGAGCTGTTGCTGAGGTTGTTGAAGTAGGGTATTTCGGAGCAGGACAGTTTATTGCCTGTGATGAGCTTTCTGCAGGCATGGTTGGCTATATTACCGCAAGTATAAAAAATGTTGCTGACACAAGAGTCGGTGATACAATAACTGATAATGACAGGCCTTGTGATGAGCCATTGCCGGGATACAAGAAAGTTAATCCTATGGTTTACTGCGGAATGTATCCGGCTGACGGTTCGAAATATCAGGATTTGAGAGAAGCACTTGAAAAATTGCAGCTTAACGATGCATCACTTCAGTTTGAGCCTGAGACATCAGTGGCTTTGGGCTTTGGGTACAGATGCGGATTTTTGGGGCTTCTGCATCTTGAAATAATACAGGAAAGACTTGAAAGAGAATATAATCTTGATCTTGTGACAACAGCTCCGGGAGTAATATATAAGGTTCACAAGACTAACGGAGAGGTTATAGATCTTACAAATCCTTCAAATATGCCTGATCCTTCAGAGATTGAATATATGGAAGAGCCTATGGTAAGCGCAGAAATTATGGTGACGACAGAATTTGTGGGCTCAATTATGAAGCTCTGTCAGGAGAGAAGAGGTATATATAACGGAATGGAATATATTGAGCAGTCAAGAGCACTTCTTAAGTATGACCTGCCGCTCAATGAAATTATTTATGATTTCTTTGATGCATTGAAATCACGCTCAAGAGGATATGCTTCGTTTGATTATGAGATGAAAGGCTATGAGCGTTCAAAGCTTTGCAAGCTTGATATTCTAATCAATAAAGAGGAGGTTGATGCATTGTCGTTTATTGTTTATCAGGGAAGTGCTGAGGAACGCGGACGTAAGATGTGTGAAAAGCTCAAAGAAGAAATTCCGAGACAGCTTTTTGAAATTCCGATTCAGGCTGCTATCGGAAGCAAGGTAATTGCCAGAGAGACTGTTAAGGCTCTAAGAAAAGACGTGCTCGCAAAATGTTATGGCGGCGATATTTCCAGAAAGAAGAAGCTTCTTGAAAAGCAGAAGGAAGGAAAGAAGAGAATGCGTCAGATTGGTAATGTAGAAATACCACAAAAAGCATTTATGAGTGTATTAAAATTAGATGATGAATAAAAATGAACCGGGGATATATATACATATCCCCTTTTGTATGCAAAAATGTCTGTACTGTGATTTTTTGTCAGGGCCTGCAGATGATGATATAAAATCACAGTATTTTAAGGCATTGGAAAAAGAAATAAACATGCGCGCAGAAAAGCTTAATCTCACACCGGACAACACGCTTGTAAAAACTGTGTTTTTCGGGGGAGGTACGCCTACCGCAGTAAATGAGTCTTTTATAGTACGGATAATGGAGGTATTGCGAAACAATTTTCATATAGCAGCGGAAGCGGAAATTTCGATAGAGTGTAATCCGGGAACTCTTACGCAGGATAAGGCACTGGCATATAGAAACTGCGGAATAAACAGGATAAGTTTCGGACTTCAGACAACGGATGATGAACTGCTTAAAATTATAGGCAGAATCCATAATTTCAGGCAGTTTGAGGAAAGCTTTGAAACGGCAAAGAAGGCAGGCTTTAACAATATAAATGTTGATATTATGCAGGCACTGCCAGGACAGACTCTTTCCGGCTATATTGATGGCTTAAAGCGTGTTGTGAGTTTTAACCCGTCCCATATATCGGCGTACAGTCTGATTGTTGAGGAGGGAACTTATCTTTGCGATAATCTGTCACAATTTCCCAAGTTGCCTGATGAAGATACAGAAAGACGTATGTACCATGAGACGTGCCGTATTTTAAGGAAAGCAGGATATGAGCAGTATGAAATTTCAAATTTTTCACATCCTCAAATGGAGTGCAGACATAATCTGTCATACTGGGAAAGGAAGGATTATCTTGGCTTCGGCATAGGAGCAGCGTCGCTGTACAAAGATACAAGGACAACTAACACAGGTGATTTAAAGAAGTATATAGAAATATTAAATATGCAGGGCAATATTTTTGAGAGTGTGACTGAGCTTTCAAAGCAGGATATGATGGAAGAATTTATGTATCTTGGCTTAAGAAAGACGAACGGTATAAGCTTTGCTGACTTTAAAGAAAACTTTGGTGTTGATATAAAAACAGTATATGGAGATGTCATTGACAAATATGTTAAGCTGGGGCTTCTTGAGCTGTGCGGTTTAGATAACTGTAATGAGTCATGCGGATATGCTGCAGGCTGCAGACTTACTGAGAGAGGCATTGATGTAAGCAATATCGTGCTTGCTGAGTTTCTGCTTTAGATACCGTGGATGTAAGAATATCAGAGAAGAGGTGATAAGATACCAGACAGATTGTTAAAGTTTTCAAAAAAGTGTGTTAAAATAATCACAAAATTTTGACAATTTTGTATTATTTGGAATAATAACTTTACTTTTCATCTAAATAATACTAAAATATAAGAACCGGGGTGTCTATGAGAATACTCCAAATTATTTAATAACAAAGTGAGGTATACATTTATGGCAAGAAAGATGAAAACCATGGATGGTAATACAGCTGCTGCACACGTGTCTTATGCGTTTACAGAAGTTGCAACAATCTATCCTATAACTCCTTCTTCACCTATGGCTGATTACACTGATCAGTGGGCAACACAGGGAAGAAAGAACATTTTTGGTAACACAGTAAAGTTAGTAGAGCTTGAATCAGAGGGCGGTGCTTCAGGTGCTTTCCACGGCTCACTTTCTGCTGGTGCCCTTACAACAACATATACAGCTTCACAGGGTCTTCTTCTTATGATTCCTAATATGTATAAGGTAGCCGGCGAATTATTACCGGGCGTTATTGATGTTTCTGCAAGAGCTTTGGCATCACATGCTTTATCAATTTTCGGTGATCATCAGGATATATATGCCTGCCGTCAGACTGGTTTTGCTATGCTTTGCAGCAATAGTGTACAGGAAGTAATGGACTTAGGTGCTGTAGCACATTTGACAGCGATTGAAGGTCGTGTACCATTTGTACATTTCTTCGATGGTTTCCGTACATCTCATGAAATTCAGAAAATTGAAGTTTGGGATTATGAAGACCTTAAAGAGATGTGTGATATGGATGCAGTTGCTGCATTTAAGAAGAGAGCTTTAAATCCTGAGCATCCTGTTTTACATGGTACAGCTCAGAACCCTGATATATTCTTCCAGGTAAGAGAAGCTTGTAATCCATATTATGAGGCAGTTCCTGATATGGTTGAGAAATATATGGATATGGTTAATGCAAAGATTGGTACTAACTATAAGCCATTCAATTATGTTGGTGCTCCTGATGCTGAAAAGGTTATCATCGCTATGGGTTCAGTTTGTGAAACTATCGATGAGACAATCAATTACATGGTTTCTAAGGGCGAGAAAGTCGGTGCCATTAAGGTACGTCTTTACAGACCATTCTCAGCTAAGCATCTTCTTTCAGTTATGCCGAAGTCAGTTAAGACTATCAGCGTAATCGACAGAACAAAGGAACCTGGTTCAATCGGTGAACCTCTTTATCTTGATGTTGTGGCAGCTCTTAAGGATTCAGAGTTTGAGAATGTTACAGTACTTAACGGACGTTATGGTCTTGGTTCAAAGAACACAACTCCTGCAGATATCATGGCTATCTTTGCTAATGATACAAAGAAGAGCTTTACAGTAGGTATTGTGGATGATGTTACAAATACATCACTTCCTCGTACAGAGACAGTAAGTACAGCTCCAGATGGAACTACTTCATGTAAGTTCTGGGGTCTTGGTGCTGACGGTACAGTTGGTGCTAATAAGAACTCTATTAAGATTATCGGTGACCATACACCTATGTATGCTCAGGCATATTTTGATTACGATTCTAAGAAGTCAGGCGGTGTTACTACATCTCATCTTCGTTTTGGTAAGACACCTATCCAGTCAACATACCTTATTGACAAGGCTGATTTCGTAGCATGTCACTGTCCTGCATATATGGACAAGTACGATATGGTACAGGATCTTAAGGATGGCGGTACATTCCTTCTTAACTGCGAATGGTCAGCAGATGAGGTTGCAAATCATATTCCTGGACAGGCTAAGAGATATATGGCAGAACACAACATTAAGTTCTATATTATCGACGGTATCAAGCTTGGTAAGGAAATCGGACTTGGCGGACGTATCAATACAATTCTTCAGTCAGCATTCTTTAAGCTTGCTAACATCATTCCTGAAGATGAAGCTATCACATATATGAAAGAGAAAGCTCTTGCTTCATATGCAAAGAAGGGTGATGATGTTGTACAGATGAACTATCAGGCTATCGAGAGAGGTGCCGGTGAGGTTGTAGAAGTACCTGTTCCTGCTGAGTGGAAGAACTGCACAGATGAAGTTCTCGGAAGCAAGGCTACAGAGGGAAGCGAAGAAGTACTTGACTTTGTTAACAATATTCAGAAGCCTATCAATGCATGTCAGGGTGATAAGCTTCCTGTTTCAACATTTAAGAATGTTATCGATGGTACATTCCCACAGGGTACTGCTGCTTACGAGAAGCGTGGTATTGCTGTTGATGTTCCTTGCTGGAACACAGAGGGCTGTTTACAGTGTAACCAGTGTGCATATGTATGTCCTCATGCTGTAATAAGACCGGTTGTTATGACAGAGGAAGAAAAGAACAACGCTCCTGAGGGTATGAAGGTTACACCTATGACAGGTATGCCGGGATACTATTTCTCAATGACTGTATCAGTTCTTGACTGTACAGGTTGCGGTTCTTGTTCAAATGTCTGCCCTGGCAACAATAAGAACAACGTATTAAAGATGGCTTCACTTGAGTCACAGATGGATGAGCAGAAGTACTTTGACTATGGACGTACAGTATCTGATAAGCCTGAAATTCTTGAGAAATTCAAGAAGAACACAGTTAAGGGTTCACAGTTTGTACAGCCATTGCTTGAGTTCTCAGGTGCTTGTGCAGGCTGCGGTGAGACACCTTATGCTAAGTTAATTACACAGCTTTGCGGTGACAGAATGATAATAGCTAACGCAACAGGTTGTTCATCAATCTGGGCAGGTTCATCACCTTCTACACCATATACAACTAATAAGGCTGGCAAGGGTCCTGCATGGGCTAACTCATTGTTTGAGGATAATGCTGAATTTGGTTTTGGTATGAAGCTCGCTCAGGACGCAAACAGAGCATCATTAAAGAATAAGCTTGATGATATTTTAGCTTCAACAGATAATTCAGATGTTAAGGCTGCAATCGAAGAGTATTATGCAACATATGAAGACGGTGAAGCTAATGCGAAGGCTACAGATAAGCTTGTTGCAGCATTGGAAGCTTGCGGCTGCGATAAGGCTAAGGAAGTTTTGGCAGAGAAAGAATTCCTTTCTAAGAAGTCACAGTGGATTCTCGGTGGTGACGGATGGGCTTACGATATCGGTTACGGCGGATTAGACCATGTACTTGCTGCTAATAAGGATGTAAATGTATTTGTATTCGATACAGAAGTTTATTCTAATACAGGCGGTCAGGCTTCTAAGTCTACTAACCTTGGTGCTATTGCACAGTTTGCTGCAGCAGGTAAGGATGTTAAGAAGAAGGATCTTGCAGCTATCGCAATGAGCTATGGTTATATTTATGTAGCACAGGTAGCTATGGGGGCAGATATGAACCAGTGCGTAAAGGCTATTCAGGAAGCTGAAAGCTACAACGGACCATCACTTGTAATTGGTTATGCTCCATGTATCAACCATGGTATCCGTAAGGGTATGTCAAAGGCTATGGAAGAAGAGAAACTTGCAGTACAGTCAGGTTACTGGCATTTGTTCAGATTTGACCCAAGAAAGTCTGCAAATGGCGAAAATCCATTTACACTTGACAGCAAGGCACCTACTAAGGAATATCAGGACTTCATTATGGGTGAGAGCCGTTACATTAACCTTCAGAAGCAGAATCCTGAAAGAGCAGCTAAGTTGTTCGAACAGGCTGAAGCTAATGCTAAGGCTAAGTACGAAGCACTTGTTAAGAGAAGTGAAAAGTAATTAGTCAAAGACTAATATAGAGTTTGAATAATAATTAAATAATTGAGGAGCTTGTTTTAAGTACCTTAATGTAAAAGACAGGTATACTGCATTGTATGATGCGGTATACCTGTTTTTTACTTTATAGGAAATTTCCTAAAAATTAGTTGACATATATTTATTATATGGTAATATAAAAGTATCAACTGTACTATTATTAATAGTACAGTTAGAACAAAATCACTCTAAAGCTATTTGTTTATGAGCAAAGGCAAATAGCTCCCAAAAAGTTGTTCAGAAAAGAGGATTATTATGTTTGTAATTGACGTTATGTCGCGAACACCGGTGTATGAACAGATAATCGGACAGGTAAAAGAGTGGGTGCTTACAGGAATACTTAAAGAAGGAGATAAGCTGCCGTCAGTAAGAGGCTTGTCGGTAAAGCTTTCAATTAATCCTAACACTATACAGAAAGCATATACGGAGCTTGATAGGACAGGGATTATAATAACGGTACCGGGAAAAGGGTCGTTTATTGCTCCTGAGGCAGTAAAGATTGTGAGTGCAAACTCAAGAGAAAAGACGGATGAGCTTGTGAGTATTGTAAAAGAGCTGGCATATGCAAACGTCAGTCTCGATGAGTTGATAAAGCTTGTCACCGATGCATACAATGAGGTGGAATAGTGTGAAAAATCATGTTGATACGATAATTTCGCATGAGAATAACATGGAGGAGATTTATGATTAGTGTAAAAGGCATTTCAAAAAGTTTTGAGAGTTTTAATGCGTTAGATGATGTGACCTGCGATATAAAAGACGGGTGTATATACGGTATGGTCGGCTCTAACGGTGCAGGTAAGTCTACTTTTTTAAGGATTCTTACAGGTGTTTACAAGGCTGATAAGGGAAGTGTGGAAATTGATGGCAATGTGGTATATGAAAATCCTGTGGCTAAGTCAGATATAATGTTTGTGCCTGATGAGCTATTTTTTCTTCCGTCAGCGACCATGAAAAAGATGGCTAAATTTTACAACGGAATTTATGATCGCTTTGATTATGAAAGATTTAACAGCTTAACTAAAATTTTCGGATTAAACCCTGACAAAAATATATTTGGATTTTCAAAGGGTATGAAGCGTCAGGCAGCAATAATACTTGCATTGTCCACAAGGTCAAAGTACATGTTTTTTGATGAAACATTTGACGGTCTTGACCCGGTAATGAGAGCTTTGGTAAAAAAGCTTATTTATAACGATGTTGAGCAGTTTAATTCAACTGTAATAATAACATCACATTCACTTAGAGAGCTGGAGGATATATGTGACCATCTTGCGCTTCTTCACAAAGGCGGAGTTGTTATAGACAGTGATGTTGTGGATTTAAAGACTACGCAGTTTAAGGTTCAGGTTGCCTTTAAAGAACCTTTCACGCAGGATAAATTCAAAGATTTAAATATAACAAGATACAGAAGTGAGGGCTCAGTAGCCAGCATGATTATAAATGGTGACAGGGAACAGACCGTAGCTGAATTAAAAGAAATGAACCCTATACTGCTTGATGTGCTTCCGCTTACTTTAGAGGAAATATTTACTTATGAGATGGAAGCACTCGGCTATAATTTTGATAATGCATTGGAGGAAAACAGCTATGAATAATAAAAAGGTATTTAGTACAAAAATGTTCTGGCAGACATTTAAACAGCTAAAGTTTGTAGGAATTCTGCTTGCTGCCATAATAGTAATTTTTGATGTTATTTCTTTTTCGGGCGAAATGTTAAGTTATTTTTCATATGCTTCTGTTGATGGCGGTATAGGAGTAAGCAAAATGGATGTTTCACCGTTTCAGATATATCTGTTTTTGACGTTCCTTATTTTTACTCCGATTATTGCGATAAGTACTTGGAATTTTCAGAATAAAAGAAACAGCAGTGATTTTTACCACTCACTTTCGTATACACGCGGATGCCTTTATTTAAGCAGATTTGCAGCGGCTTTTACATGGGTTTTCATTATGCTTGCAGCAAGCTGTGTTGTGCGTCTTATAGCATATGGCATATTTAATAATTATTTGATAATTGATTATGCCATGTTGTTTAAAATTTATGGAAGCATGTTTGTGTGCAACGTTTTTATACTTGCAGCGGTGACGCTTGCCTGTTCGGTTACGGGAAATATTTTTGCAAATATATGTGTGACAGGTCTTATTACATTTTTGCCGGGATTTCTGATAAATCTTTGCGCAGGAGCAGTATCAACAGTATGTTCATTGGTGCCTGCCGATTATGTAATTCCGTTTATATCAAGAAAAAGCAATCTTGTAATGGCATTGTTTATGTGTTTGTTTGACAACAGTGATATTAATAATATACTTACGTCAGTATTTTCAAATATTTACACATTAGTCATTGCGATTATATATCTGATAGCCGGATATCTGATTTTTGCAAGAAGAAAGAGTGAGTGTGCAGGAAAAGCCGCAAACGGAGTAAAAACAAGATTTACAATTAAGACAATGCTTTGCTTTGCAGTATTAAGTGCTGCTGTTGTAACTGTTGTTTTGGCATTAAACGGTGAGGGACAGATGTCATGGTCAATCTTTTCTTACATTGCTGCAGTATTATTTATGACAATAGCGGTTGTTATATATGAGGCAGTGACATCAAAAAATGTGAAGAAAATTATTGGCTGCATACCGTCGCTGCTGACAGCGGTTATTCTGTCAATTCTTTTTGGTATTGGTATAAATACAGCATGCGGTGTGCTTAAGAGTCAGACTATTGATTCTCAAAAGGTCGAATATGTAAGATTTTCAAGTGCAGATTACAGTTATTATGCTGAGGAAAACTATTTTGATTCTTTGACTGAAAAAATAGACGTTGATGACAAAGATATTATAAATACATTCTGCGAAGCTTATGAGGATAGTGTTGAACTCATGGAAGAAATAAAAAAAGGCAATTATTACATTAGTGATAATTATGTAAAGTATGAGGTGTATTTTGCAGACGGTAAATCAGGAAAGCACAGATATGTATATCTTGACAAAAAGAAGCTTGGGGATATAACAGACGGCCTGCAGAATGTAGAAGAATACAGACAGGCATATATGAGTCTTCCTGATTTTAAAAATGTGACATTGAGAGTTGCAGGAATGAATGCACTTGATGAAAAAGAGCAGGAAAGAATATATGATACTCTGGTCGAAGAAATTCGTAAAATGAGTTTCTCACAATGGTACGAGGCTGTTAATATGACAGGAGAACCATTGGGCTCACTGATTTTTACATTCAGGATAGACGGACAAAAATACAGACAGCCGCTGTCATTGTCAAATTTATTGCCTAAGACTTCGGAAATGGTATATAACATCTTGAATGAAGAATCAAGGAAAGATGAGAAAAGCTACAATGAACTTAAAAAAGCTATTGATGATTTGATGCAGGGAAAACAGGATGTTATTTATGATTATAAAAATGAACTTGGCTACAGGGAAATATATGCGGATATTATGACAAGTGAGGGAGTAGCTTCAAGTTATTCACTTGTTAATTTGAAAAATGATATTGATGTATACAATGAAATTTTAAAATCGTCAAATGAGGCATTAAACAACGATAATTACAATATAAGTTTAGATGAAGATAAAACTTTGATAAGGTTATATTATAACTGCTATGACGGAAATGAATGTTACGAAACAAAATATTATGTCCAGCTTGATAAAAAGTTGAATTTTAATGAAATCACAGAGTAAAATATCAAAAACAGGCAATTCTAAATAAAAAGGCTAAAAAATTGATTAGACCTTATTTAGAAAGGAATTGCGGTTTATGAGTGATTTTACTAAAAGCGCGGCAGAAAATTTTGACTTGCTAAAAAGTGCGCTGCGCGTAAATTCGAGTTTTGATATTCTTACAAGAGAAGTTAAAATTGCGGGGCGTGCAGCTCATTTTTTCTTTATTGACGGATTTGTCGAGGAGGCTATGGCGGAGAAGCTGATGCAGTTTTTTTATTCGTTAAAGCCGGAAAATCTTGAAAATATTGATATGTTTCTTGAAAATGGAATGCCTTATACGGAGGTAGAAAAGGCAGATAAAGTGGAGACAGTTGTAACACAGTTTTTATCAGGCGTTACAGTGCTTGTGATTGACGGGTATGACGAATGTATTCTTATTGACTGCAGGACATATCCGGCAAGAAGTGTGACAGAGCCATGGAAGGACAGAGTTCTTAGAGGTTCAAGAGATGGTTTTGTTGAGACGCTTGTTCATAATGCGGCTCTTCTTAGAAGAAGAATACGTGACCCGCATTTTTGTATGGAAATGTTCGGTGTAGGAACAAGGTCACGTTCCGATGTTGTAATGTGCTATATAGACGATAAGGTTGAAAAGCCGCTTGTTGAGGATATAAGGAAGAGGATAGATGAGATAGATGTAGAGTCGCTTACGATGAATATAGAAAGTCTCGCCGAATGTCTTTTCAAACATAAATGGATAAATCCGTTTCCTAAATTCAAGTACTCGGAAAGGCCGGATACCGCTGCGGCAGCAGTTCTCGATGGGAATATTGTTATTATGGTAGACAATTCGCCTGCGGTAATGATAATACCTACATCTATATTTGATATGGTTGAGGAGGCTGATGATTATAATTTTGCGCCTGTTATAGGAACGTATCTGAGACTTTCGCGATTTCTTTTTACGATTGTCACTATGTTTCTTACTCCTGTGTGGATGCTTCTTATAAGTAATCCTCAGTGGCTTCCTGAATGGCTTTCGTTTATAACTGTGTCGGATAAGATTACCGTTCCGGTGATTTTGCAGCTTCTTCTGCTTGAGCTTGCGGTAGACGGACTTAAAATGGCGGCTGTAAATACACCTACACTTCTTTCAACACCATTAAGTATTATAGCAGGTATCGTTGTGGGAGAATATGCGGTGTCATCGGGATGGTTTAATACGGAATCGCTTCTTTATATGGCGGTTGTCACAGTCGGAACATATTCACAGGCAAGTTTCGAAATGGGATATGCGATGAAATTTGTAAGAGTGATAACGTTATGTCTTACTGCGGCATTTAATGTATATGGTTTTATTGCGGGAGTTATAATTTCTATTATATGTATTGTGTTTAACAAAACAATATCAGGAAAAAGTTATATTTATCCTATTATTCCATTTAATGCAAATGATCTTAAGAGAAGTATTTTCAGAGTCAGACTGCCGCATGGCACAAAATAAAAATAAAAAAGATTGCGCAGGCCAGTTTAACAGTCTTAATCAGTCAGATGAAAGCTGTTTCAGGTCTGCGCTTTTATTGTTTATATGATTATTAATATTGTCCGATGAGCTCCTCAATTCTTAAAAGACGGTTATATTTACATGTGCGTTCTCCTCTGCATGGCGCGCCGGTTTTTATAAATCCTGCGTTTAATGCGGCTGCCAAATCAGCTATGGTAGTGTCTTCTGTTTCTCCTGAACGGTGTGAGATTATAGTTTTAAAATTATTTGCTTTTGCAAGCATTACAGCCTCTATTGTTTCTGTGATAGTACCTATTTGATTAGGTTTTATTAATATGGCGTTTCCGCATTTGTTTTCAATTCCCTTAAGAAGTCTTACTGTGTTTGTGACAAATAAATCGTCTCCCACAAGCATTACTTTGGTTCCTAAAGTTTGTGTTATTTCCTGCCAGCCATCCCAGTCATCCTCGCCGAGAGGGTCCTCAATTGACATTATAGGGTATTCGTTTACAAGGCGTTTCCAGTATTCAATCATTTCGTGTGTTGAGTAGTGAGTCTGGTTTTTAGGAAGAATGTAATAGCCCTCCTTGTACCATTCGCTTGCAGCGGCGTCAATAGCTATTTTAAAGTTTTTTTCGGTGTCGTATCCGGCTTTGTTTATTGCTTCCATAATGAGACATATAGCGTCTTCTGCTTTATTTAAGTTTGGAGCAAATCCTCCCTCGTCTCCGACTGCGGTGGACATTCCGCGAGCCTTTAAAATTCTTTTTAACGCATGATACACTTCACAGCATGCACGTACCTTGTCAGCAAATGTATCAATACCTACAGGGACTATCATAAATTCCTGTATATCAACATTTGAGTCGGCATGAGCACCGCCGTTTAATATATTCATCATAGGAATCGGTGTATCGCATGCTGTAAAGCCGCCGAGATATCGGAACAATTCGATATTTAATGCCTGAGCGGCTGCATGTGCACAGGCGATTGACACGGCAAGAATAGCATTTCCGCCGAGATTACTCTTGTTTGGAGTACTGTCGGCGTCCATAAGGATTCTGTCTATTTTTCTTTGCATAAGCACATCAACGCCTGACAAAAGTTCGTTGATTTTAGTGTTTATGGTGCCGACGGCAAGCAGTACGCCTTTACCGTTGTATTTTTCGGGATTGTTATCCCTTAGTTCAATAGCTTCGAAGGAGCCTGTTGAAGCGCCGCTTGGTGCAATTCCAAAACCGCGGGTTCCGTCATATAATAAAACTTCGGCCTCAACGGTCGGATTGCCTCTTGAATCGATGATTTGTCTGGCGTGGACTTCTTTAATACAATATTCCATAGTTAAATGCCCTCCATTTTGATTTTATATATTTTTTCTATTTTTTCCGCAATACTTAATAGTTATTCAGGTGTTTTGTGATATAATTACATAATTAAGACGAATAATGAAAAAAGAGAGTGATTTTTTTATGAGCAGGGTTATTGGAATTGATTTGGGAACAACAAACAGTTGTGTAGCAGTTATGGAGGGTGATAATCCGGTTGTTATAACAAGTATGGAGGGTTACAGGACAACACCTTCCGTTGTGGCATTTTCAAAAGACGGAAGCAGAATCGTAGGAGACATTGCAAAAAGACAGGCAGCAGTTAATGCAGACAGGACAATATTTTCAATAAAAAGACACATGGGAACCGATTACAGGAAGAAAATAGACGGAAAATATTATTCACCTCAGGAAATTTCCGCATACATTTTAAAAAAGCTTAAGACGGATGCTGAAAATTTTATAGGGGAGGAAGTTCATGACGCCGTAATTACGGTCCCGGCTTATTTTGATGATGCCGGAAGACAGGCTACAAAGGATGCTGGAAGAATTGCCGGTCTTAATGTGCTTAGAATTATAAATGAACCTACTGCGGCGGCACTTGCTTACGGACTTGATAACGGAAAAGCGCAGAAAATTCTTGTGTATGATCTGGGTGGCGGTACATTTGACGTATCTGTAATAGAAATAGGCGATAACGTTATAGAAGTGCTTGCAACTTCTGGTGATAACAATCTCGGAGGCGATGATTTTGACGAAAGAATAATTGACTGGCTTGTAAGAAAGTTTAAAGAGTCGGACGGTATTAATTTATCAAAAGACGTTTCGGCAATGCAGAGATTAAGGGATGAGTCTGAGAAAGCAAAAAAAGAACTTTCTTCTGCGATGAACACTAATATAAATCTTCCATTTATTGCAGTAGGAAAAGATGGTCCTCATCATATGGATGTAAAGCTTACAAGGCAGGAATTTGAGCAGATGACAGATGATTTGGTTGACAGAACAGTTATTCCTGTTGAGAATGCTCTTAGGGATGCAGGGCTTAATAAGTCGCAGATCGATATGGTTCTGCTTGTCGGAGGCTCAACGAGAATACCGTCTGTTCAAAGAAAGGTGAGGGCGCTTATGGGAATGGAGCCTTCAAGAAATTTAAATCCTGATGAATGTGTGGCACTCGGAGCGGCGGTTCAGGGCGGAAAGCTCGGCGGAGAGCTTGTTGCAGGAAGTGCGGCAGAACAGATAATTCTTATGGACGTGACACCGCTTTCACTTTCAATAGAGACTGTAGGGGGGATTGCAAGCAGAATTATAGAAAGAAACACAACTATACCGACAAGACACAGCCAGATATTTACGACAGCAGGAAATTTCCAGACATCTGTAGATATAAAGGTGTTTCAGGGGGAAAGAAAATTTACGAGAGATAATAAGCTTTTGGGCAATTTTAAGCTTTCCGGAATTAAGCGCGCCATGGCAGGTGTTCCTCAGATAGAGGTGACATTTGATATAGATGCGAATGGTATAGTGAATGTTTCGGCAAGAGATTTGGGAACAGGCAGGGAGCAGTCAATAACTATAACATCAAGTTCAAATCTTTCAGAGGATGAGATTGAAAAGGCAAAATGGGAAGCAAGTATATATGAAAAGCAGGATGAATACAGAAAGGGCCTTTTTGATTTAAGAAATGAAGCTATTAAGTTGTCAGACAGCACGCAGACAATGCTTAAGGAAAATAAGAAGAATATGGACAAGCAGCGTTATAAGCAGATAAAGGATGCGAATTCAGCATTAAAAAAGGCACTGCTTAAAACGTCAGCAGATAAGATGACCGATGAGGCAGCAGAGAATATAGAAGTATGCAAAAAGAATCTTGAAGATATATTAAGCCATTGAAAAGCCTTTATAACTTGTGATATGATATAATGAGCCTTGCGGCGATGTGCGCTTGCGGACATCGGCATAAGGCAAAAAAACACACGGAGACGGGAGTCGACGTGATATAATGACTCCAGAATCCAGATGTGCTATGCACATCTGACGCTGTTAAGACAGCTCATTGATTCTGTCGTTATCATATCAGGTGAAATCAAATGTCTGCTATGCAGCCGCTTGATTTCCTGCTGATATGATAATTTTTGATTGTGTTATGCATAAAAATCAGCAAAGAAATGAGGTAAAAATATGGCTGGTTCAACATTTGGCAATATATTTAGAGTTATGACATGGGGAGAATCACATGGCGCGGGACTTGGCGTTGTGGTTGACGGCTGCCCGGCAGGAATACCGTTGTCTGAGCAGGATATTCAGGTAATGTTAGACAGGAGAAGACCGGGACAGTCAAAGTTTACAACACCAAGAAATGAGGCAGATACAGTTCAGATACTTTCAGGGGTGTTTGATGGAAAAACGACAGGTACGCCTATATCTATGTTTGTATTAAACAAGACACAGCGTTCGTCTGATTATTCTGAAATAGCAGGATACTACAGACCGGGACATGCTGATTATACATTTGATGAAAAATATGGTTTCAGAGACTACCGAGGCGGCGGAAGAAGCTCAGGCAGGGAAACTATAGGTCGCGTGGCGGCCGGAGCAATAGCCTTAAAAATCCTTGAGTATCTTGGCATAAAGGTAAATGCTTACGCAAAGGAAATAGGCGGAATATCTATAGATTATAATAATTTTGATTTGAGTGAGTCGGCAAACAATCCTTTTAACATGCCTGATAAAGAGGCGGCGGAAAAAGTGGAAGCGTATGCGGCCAAAAAGCTCTCTGAAGGTGATTCCGTTGGCGGTATTGTGGAGTGTGTTATAAGCAATATGTTTGCAGGAATCGGCGAACCTGTATTTGATAAGCTTGATGCAAATCTTGCAAAGGCTGTTATGTCAATAGGCGCAGTAAAGGGCTTTGAGATAGGAAGCGGCTTCGAGAGTGCGAAGATGACAGGTTCCGAAAATAACGATGCGTTTATTATAAGAGACGGAAAAATTGATAAAGAAACCAACAATGCCGGCGGAATATTAGGTGGCATGAGTGATGGCTCAGACATAGTATTTCGTGCGGCTTTCAAGCCTACACCGTCCATATCAAAGAAGCAGCAGACAGTTAACAAAGACGGTGATGAGATCAGTGTATCGATAAAGGGAAGACACGACCCTATGATAGTACCGCGTGCGGTTGTTGTGGTTGAGTCGATGGCTGCACTTACGCTTGTAGATTTGATATTTGAAAATATGACTGCAAGAATAGACAGAATTGCAGAATTTTACGGAATAGAGGAGTAGTGTGAAAAAATATTATGTACAAAATTTTAAATGTTGACGGCAGGGCAAAAAGAGCCGTCATGGAAACTGTTCATGGAACAATACAGACACCTGTATTTATGAATGTGGGAACTGTTGCCGCAATTAAGGGGGCTGTGTCTACATTTGATTTAAAGCAGATTGACACGCAGGTTGAGCTTTCCAACACGTATCATCTGCATGTAAGAACAGGGGATAAGCTTATAAAGGAACTCGGAGGCCTGCATAAGTTTATGAACTGGGACAGACCGATACTTACGGATTCGGGCGGATTTCAGGTGTTTTCATTGGCAGGCTTAAGAAAAATTAAAGAAGAGGGCGTTACGTTTAATTCACATATAGACGGAAGAAAGATATTTATGGGACCTGAGGAGAGTATGCAGATACAGTCAAATCTTGCCTCAACTATAGCGATGGCATTTGACGAGTGTCCCCCGGCTAAGGCGGAAAGAGCATATATACAGAATTCAGTTGACAGGACTACACGCTGGCTTGCACGCTGTAAGCAGGAGATGAACAGATTAAATTCTCTTCCTGATACAATAAATAAAAATCAGCTTTTGTTCGGTATTAATCAGGGTGCTGTATATACAGATATAAGAATTGAACACGCAAAGCGTATTTCTGAAATGGAGCTTGACGGATATGCTGTAGGAGGGCTTGCAGTTGGCGAGAGCCACGAGGAGATGTATCATGTTCTTGATGAGACGGTTCCGTATCTTCCACAGGATAAGCCTACATACCTTATGGGAGTGGGAACTCCTGCAAATATACTTGAGGGAGTGGATAGAGGTATTGATTTCTTCGACTGTGTATATCCGTCAAGAAACGGAAGACACGGACATGTGTATACGAAGTTCGGTAAAATAAATCTTTTTAATTCAAAGTATGAAAAGGATGATAGTCCTATAGAAGAGGGCTGTAAATGTCCGGCATGCCAGTATTCAAGGGCATATATAAGACATCTGCTCAAAGCAAAGGAAATGCTTGGAATGAGACTCTGTGTGCTGCATAATCTTTATTTTTATAATCATCTCATGGAAGATATAAGAACAGCCATCGATAATAATGATTACAGCCGCTTCAAGAAAGAAAGACTTGAATTATTAAAAACTTATGATAAATGATTTTTTTAGTGGACAAGGCGTGAAATTTAAGGTAATATGTTTATTTGTGGGCGCAAAGCCTGAAAGTATGAATGTATATAAGATGTTTAAGGAGGATTTATTATGCAGATAGGTATTATTGTGATATATCTCGTTGCGATAGTTGCAATGATGTATTTTCTTGCAATTAAGCCGCAGAAGAAGCAGCAGAAGGCTCAGCAGGAGCTTATGGATTCTATGGAAATAGGTGATTTTGTACTTACAACAAGCGGTTTTTACGGTGTAATCATTGATATGACAGAAGATGATGTTATTGTAGAATTCGGAAACAACAAAAATTGCAGAATTTCTATGCAGAAGAAGGCTATTGCTCAGGTAGAGAAAGCTTCTACATCAGTTGAATAATTATTTATATATTATTTATGTTGATACAGACATAAGTGTGTTAAAGTGCGTTTCCATAACAGGTTTCGCACTTTTTTTTAACTGGTGTTGAAAAATGAATAAAAATGCGTTATCATATAACACAATAGTTTTTCTATAAAACTAAAACAAGTGAATACTTAGAAAGACAAGGTGACTGATATGAATTTCAAAATTACATTAATTCCCGGAGATGGGATTGGACCTGAGATTGTAAGAGAGGCAAGAAAAGTACTTGATAAGGTGGGAAGCAAGTATGGTCATGAGTTTAATTATACTGAAATTCTAATGGGCGGATGTTCAATAGATGCATGTGGAGTACCTCTTACAGATGAGGCAGTAGCAGAAGCAAAATCATCTGATGCTGTGCTTTTAGGAGCAGTTGGAGGAAATGTCGGCAATTCAAGATGGTATGATGTGGCACCGAATTTAAGACCTGAGGCAGGTCTGTTAAAAATCCGCAAGGATTTGGAGCTTTTTGCAAATATAAGACCTGCGTACTTATATAATGAATTAAAGGATGCATGTCCTCTTAAGGATGAAATTATAGGCGAGGGCTTTGATATGGTTATAATGCGTGAGCTTACGGGAGGCTTATATTTCGGAGAACGCCATACAAGTGAAGTTGATGGTGTCATGACAGCAGTGGACACACTTACATATAATGAGGATGAGATAAGAAGAATTGCAGTTAAAGGTTTTGAAATAGCCATGAAGAGGAAGAAAAAGGTTACAAGTGTTGATAAAGCAAATGTCCTTGATTCTTCAAGATTATGGAGAAAGGTTGTAGCTGAGGTTGCAAAGGACTATCCGGAAGTTGAACTTGAGAATATGCTTGTAGACAATTGTGCAATGCAGCTTGTAATGAATCCTTCGCAGTTTGATGTCATTCTTACAGAGAATATGTTCGGAGATATTTTATCTGATGAGGCAAGTATGATTACGGGTTCAATAGGCATGCTTTCAAGCGCGAGTCTCGGAAAGACGAAGCTTGGACTTTATGAGCCAAGTCACGGTTCTGCTCCTGATATAGCTGGTAAGAATGTGGCTAATCCGATAGCAACAGTTTTAAGTGCTGCAATGATGCTAAGATATTCTCTTGATCTTGATAAAGAAGCTGATGCAGTCGAAGCTGCTGTTGCAGATGTACTTAAAAACGGTTACAGAACAGGCGATATAATGTCTGAGGGAATGGAACTTTGCTCGACATCAAAGATGGGGGATTTGATAGCAGAAAGAATTTAATCATGATTGTGGGAGTGCGAGGCACGAAACAATCCGTATAATCTAATAAATTTATAAAAGAAGGATGGTTTTGATTATGAAGAGTGATAATGTAAAAAAAGGAATGCAGCAGGCACCTCACCGCTCATTGTTTAACGCTTTGGGATTTACAAAGGAAGAGATGGATAAGCCTTTGGTAGGTATCGTAAGCTCATATAATGAGATAGTGCCGGGACATATGAATCTTGATAAAATTGTGAATGCGGTAAAGCTCGGAGTTGCAGAGGCAGGCGGTATGCCTGTGGTATTTCCGGCGATTGCGGTATGCGACGGTATTGCGATGGGACATGTCGGTATGAAATATTCTCTTGTGACAAGAGATCTTATTGCGGATTCAACAGAGTGTATGGCACTTGCACACCAGTTTGATGCGCTTGTAATGGTTCCTAACTGTGATAAGAACGTTCCGGGACTTTTGATGGCAGCAGCAAGAATAAATGTGCCTACTGTATTTGTCAGCGGCGGACCTATGCTTGCAGGACGTGTAAACGGAAAGAAGAGAAGTCTTTCATCAATGTTTGAGGCTGTAGGTTCTTATGCAGCAGGACAGATGACAGAGGAGCAGGTATGTGAATTTGAGGAAAAGGTATGTCCGACATGTGGTTCATGTTCAGGAATGTATACTGCAAACTCAATGAACTGTCTTACAGAAGCACTTGGTATGGGACTTAAGGGCAATGGTACAATACCTGCGGTTTACTCTGAGCGTATTAAGCTTGCAAAGCATGCCGGAATGAAAGTAATGGAGATGCTTGAAAAGAATATAAGACCAAGAGATATCATGACTAAGGATGCAATATTAAATGCGCTTACTGTAGATATGGCACTCGGATGTTCTACAAACAGTATGCTTCACCTTCCTGCCATTGCACATGAGGTTGGATTTGATTTTGATATTAAATTTGCAAATGAAATAAGCGAAAAGACGCCTAATTTATGTCACCTTGCTCCGGCAGGTCCTACATATATGGAGGATTTAAATGAGGCCGGCGGTGTTTATGCTGTTATGAAGGAGCTTGCGGATATAGGTCTTTTACATACAGACTGCATGACAGTCACAGGAAAGACAGTAGGAGAAAATATTGCAGATGCAGTTAATCTGGACACAGAGGTAATAAGAACTACAGATAATCCATATAGTAAAACAGGTGGTCTTGCAGTACTTTCAGGTAATCTTGCACCAGACGGAAGCGTTGTAAAGCGTTCGGCAGTTGTTGAGGAAATGATGGTACACGAGGGACCTGCCAGAGTGTTTGACTGCGAGGAGGATGCTATAGCAGCTATCAAGGGCGGTAAGATCGTTGCAGGAGATGTTGTGGTGATCCGTTATGAGGGACCTAAGGGAGGCCCTGGTATGAGAGAGATGCTTAATCCGACATCTGCAATTGCGGGAATGGGACTCGGCTCGACAGTTGCACTTATAACCGATGGTCGTTTCTCAGGCGCAAGCCGTGGAGCATCAATCGGACACGTTTCTCCGGAGGCGGCTGTTGGCGGCCCTATTGCACTCGTTGAAGAGGGCGATATAATCAGCATTGATATACCTAAGATGAAGCTTGATTTAAAGGTTTCAGATGAGGAGCTTGCGGCAAGAAAAGCAAAATGGCAGCCAAGAGAGCCTAAGGTTACAAGCGGTTATCTTAGAAGATATGCCTCTATGGTAACATCAGGCAACAGAGGCGCTATCTTACGTGAGCCTGCTGATAATAACTAATTAAGTCAGGAAATGGAAAGGAAGAATGGCCAATGAAGTTAAATGGTTCGGAAATAATTGTTGAATGTTTAAAAGAACAGGGCGTAGATACAGTGTTCGGTTATCCGGGCGGAGCTATTTTAAATGTGTATGATGCGCTGTATAAGCACTCAGATGAAATAACACACATTCTTACGTCACATGAGCAGGGAGCTTCCCATGCGGCAGACGGTTATGCAAGAGCAACAGGAAAGGTCGGTGTATGCTTTGCAACATCAGGACCGGGAGCTACAAACCTTGTTACCGGTATCGCAACAGCTTATATGGATTCAATTCCGGTAGTTGCCATCACATGCAACGTAACCGTTCCTCTGCTTGGGAAAGACAGCTTTCAGGAGATAGATATAGCAGGTGTGACAATGCCTGTCACAAAGCATAATTTTATTGTTAAGGATGTAAATGACCTTGCGAATGTTATAAGAAGAGCATTTGCTATAGCAAAAGAGGGAAGGCCGGGACCTGTTCTTATTGATGTAACAAAAGATGTTACTGCAAAGGAATGTGAGTATATAAAACAGACACCTAAAACGGTTGAGAGAAAAACAGATACTATAAATGAGGAAGATATTGAAAATGCAGTTGCTTTAATAAAAGCGTCAAAGAAACCATTTGTGTTTGTGGGTGGCGGAGTTATAGCTTCAGATGCAGCGGAAGAACTGAGACGATTTGTTAAAAAAATAGATGCTCCTGTTACGGATTCTCTTATGGGTAAGGGTGCTTTTGACGGTTCTGATCCGTTATATACGGGAATGCTTGGTATGCATGGCACAAAAGCATCAAATTATGGTGTATCTGAATGTGATTTGCTTATAGCAATCGGAGCAAGATTTTCTGACAGAGTTACTGGAAATGCTTCAAAATTTGCCAATAAAGCAAAGATTCTGCATTTTGATGTAGATGCAGCTGAAATCAATAAAAATGTAAAGGCAGACGCATGCGTTATCGGTGATGCACTTGAGATTTTGAAGCGTGTAAACGCAAAGCTTGCTCAGGCTGATAATCATGAGTGGATTGAGCATATACAGGAATATAAGGAAAAATATCCTTTGACATACAATAAGAATGGCTTTAATGGTCCTATGATTATGGAAAAGATTTATGAAATAACAGGTGGTGATGCAATAATCACAACAGATGTAGGACAGCATCAGATGTGGGCAGCACAGTATTATAAGTTCAAAAATCCAAGAACACTTCTTACGTCAGGCGGACTTGGAACAATGGGTTATGGACTTGGTGCGGCAATCGGTGCCAAGATAGGATGTAAAGATAAGGTTGTTATCAATATAGCCGGAGACGGGTGCTTCAGAATGAATATGAATGAGCTTGCTACAGCTACAAGATACAATATTCCGGTTATTGAAGTCGTATTTAACAATAACGTGCTCGGTATGGTACGCCAGTGGCAGGATTTGTTCTATGGTAAGAGGTACTCATCGACAGTTCTTGATGATGCTGTTGATTTTGTTAAGGTATCTGAGGGTATGGGTGCAAAAGCATACAAAGTAACTGATTCGGAAGAATTTGAAGCAGCTTTAAAAGAATCAATTGAGTTAAACATTCCTTGTGTTATTGAATGTGTTATTGATAGAGAAGATAAGGTATTTCCTATGGTATCGCCGGGAGCTGCCATATCGGAAGCATTTGATAGTAAAGACCTGGCGGAAAAACAAAAATAATGTTCTGTTTTTATAGTGTTTAGTGTTGACATGAACAATGGCAAGGAATAAAATGTCAATTAACACTAATATAAATGATTTACACTGTAATCATCAAAATTATTAAATGTCTAAAAGACAAAGCAATTAGGAGGAAGATATGGCAAGAGTTTATAACTTTAGCGCAGGTCCGGCAGTTTTACCGGAGGAAGTATTAAAGGAAGCAGCAGACGAGATGCTTGATTATAAGGGAAGCGGTCAGTCGGTAATGGAGATGAGTCACCGTTCAAAGGTTTATGATAATATTATTAAAGAGGCAGAAGCTGATTTAAGAGAAATTATGAACATTCCTGATAACTATAAGGTTTTATTCCTTCAGGGTGGTGCTTCGCAGTTCTTTGCAGAGGTTCCTATGAACATGATGAAGAACAGAAAAGCTGCATATATAATTACAGGACAGTGGGCTAAGAAAGCATATCAGGAGGCTAAGATATTCGGAGAGGCTGTTGCTGTAGCTTCGTCAGAAGATAAGACATATTCATATATTCCTGATTGTTCAGATCTTGATATTCCTGAGGATGCAGATTATGTATATATCTGCGAAAATAATACTATTTATGGTACAAAGTATAAGGAGCTTCCTAATACAAAGGGTAAAATTCTTGTATCAGACGTTTCTTCATGCTTCTTGTCAGAGCCTGTAGATGTAACAAAGTATGGTGTTATTTATGGCGGAGTTCAGAAAAATATCGGACCTGCTGGTGTTGTTATTGCAATAATCAGAGAGGATCTTATCACAGATGATGTTCTTCCGGGTACACCTACAATGCTTAAGTGGAAAACTCAGGCAGATAACGATTCACTTTACAATACACCTCCATGCTACACAATTTATATCTGCGGCAAGGTATTTAAGTGGATTAAGAAAATGGGCGGTCTTACAGCAATGAAAGAGCACAATGAAAAGAAAGCTGCTATTCTTTACAATTTCCTTGATGAGAGTAAGATGTTTAAGGGAACAGTTGAAAAGAAAGATCGTTCGCTTATGAATGTACCTTTTGTGACAGGTGATAAAGAGCTGGATGCAAAGTTTGTAGAGGAAGCAACTAAGGCAGGCTTTGTAAACCTTAAGGGTCACAGAACTGTTGGCGGTATGAGAGCTTCTATTTATAATGCTATGCCAATCGAGGGTGTTGAGAAGCTTGTTGAATTTATGAGAAACTTTGAAAAGGAGAATACAAAGTAATGATTAATGTTAATTGTCTGAATAATATTGCTTCTGTAGGTTTGGATTTATTTTCTGATAACTACAATAAAGAAAGCAGCTTTGAAGATGCACAGGCAGTGCTTGTAAGAAGTGCAAAGATGCATGATATGGAGCTTAGTGATAACCTTCTTGCGATTGCAAGAGCAGGTGCCGGAGTTAATAATATTCCTCTTGATAAATGTGCGGATAAAGGTATTGTAGTTTTTAATACACCTGGTGCTAATGCAAATGCAGTTAAAGAGCACGTTATTGCAGCAATGCTTTTAGCTTCAAGAGATCTTATAGGCGGAAATAAGTGGGTTAATGATAATAAAGATGATGCTGACATTGCAAAGGCTGCCGAAAAGGCAAAGAAAGCTTTTGCCGGAACTGAAATATCAGGCAAAAAGCTTGGTGTCATAGGTCTTGGTGCTATTGGTCAGCTTGTGGCTAATGCGGCTATATCTCTTGGTATGGAAGTGTACGGATATGATCCATACGTATCTGTAAATGCGGCATGGAACCTTTCAAGCAAAGTTAAGCACATTATGAATGTTGAAGAAATTTACAGAGAATGTAATTACATAACAGTTCATGTACCTGCGCTTGACAGCACAAAGGGCATGATTAACAAAGAAGCGTTTGATATGATGCAGGATGGAACAATAATTATCAACTGTGCAAGAGATGTACTTGTTGATGAGACTGCAATAGGAGATGCAATTAAGTCAGGTAAGGTAAGAAAATATGTTACTGACTTCCCTAATACTACAACAGCCGGCATGGACGGCGTTATAGTTCTGCCTCATCTTGGTGCTTCAACAGAGGAAGCTGAAGATAATTGCGCAGTTATGGCGGTTAAGGAGCTTTGCAATTATATAGAGAATGGTAATATTATAAATTCAGTAAATTATCCTGCATGTGATATGGGTATCTGCAATACTGAGGGACGTGTGGCAATCTGTCATAAGAATGTACCTTCTATAATCAGTAAGATAACTACTGTTATGGGCAATGCCGGAATCAATATTGAGGAGATGGCAAATAAATCAAGAGGCGATTATGCATATTCAATGCTTGATATATGCGGCAAGGCAAATGAAGATGTTGTTGCAGCGCTTCAGGCAATAGACGGTGTTATAAAGGTAAGAGTTATTAAATAATAAAATAATATTAATTATGGATTAAAGGTTCTGCTTGCAGAGCCTTTTTCTTTACTATACTAAATAAAAGTAGTATAATATTATTAAATATTTCTAAAAAAGACGAATATGTCGGTATCGGCAATGAAGAGTTTTAAACTATAAAAATTATAAAGAAACGGAGAATAATATTATGGCGGTAATCAGACCTTTTATATGTGTAAGGCCGGAAGAGAGTGTGGCAGATAAAGTCGCGGCTCTTCCTTATGATGTGTACAACAGGCAGGAGGCACTTAAGGAGGTTCAAAGGCAACCATTGTCATTTTTAAAGATAGACAGGGCGGAAACACAGTTTGATGACAGCGTTGACACATACGCACCGCAGGTTTATGAAAAGGCAAAGGAAATGCTTCTTGATGCAATAAAAGATGAAATATTTATAACAGACACGGACAAAGCTTATTATATATATGCGTTGACAATGGACGGAAGAACGCAGACGGGTATAGTTGCATGTGCGTCCATCGACGATTATCAGAATAATGTGATAAAGAAGCATGAAAATACAAGAGCTGACAAAGAGATAGACAGAATTACGCATGTTGATACATGCAGTGCACAGACAGGCCCTATATTCCTTGCGTACAGGGCAAATGAGGTTATTAATAAATGTGTAAGCAAAGTAAAGCAGCAGGGATGTATTTATGATTTCACATCGCCTGACGGAGTAAGACATCAGGTATGGAAAATGTCTGATAAAGATATGGTTGAAAATGTGGCAGAAGCATTTTCTAAGATTAATGAAATATATATAGCTGACGGTCATCACAGAGCTGCTTCTGCGGTAAAAGTCGGTTTGAAAAGAAGAAATGAAAATCCAGGTTACACAGGACAGGAGGAGTTTAATTATTTCCTTTCAGTGCTGTTTCCTGATGAGGAACTTATGATTTTACCGTACAACAGGGTTATAAAAGACCTGAACGGTTACAGCAATGAAGAGTTTATTGCAAAAATCGGTGAGATGTTTGATGTTGAAAAAATCGGTGGACAGGTTATGCCTGATGAAAAGGGAACTTTTGGTATGTACATAGAAAATGAGTGGTATAAGCTTACCGCACATAGTGATATTTTGTCAGATGACCCTGTTGACGGACTTGATGTTGCAGTATTGCAGAATCATGTTCTTAAACCGCTGCTTGGTATTGATGACCCAAAGACAGACAAGAGAATAGATTTTGTAGGGGGAATAAGAGGACTTGCGGAGCTTGAAAGAAGATGTGACAGCGATTGTAAACTGGCATTTTCAATGTATCCTACATCAATAAAAGAACTGTTTGATGTTGCAGATGCGGGCAGACTTATGCCGCCTAAGTCAACATGGTTTGAACCGAAGCTTAGAAGCGGAATATTTATACATATGATATAATTCAGGTTAAATAAGGAGGAATTAATGTGTATCACGAAATTATAGAAATTGATATTGATTATGAAAAATTTGGTATTAACCATAAGGAAAATAAAGCTTCAATTACAACATATATAAAGGATAAATTTCCAGATTATCAGAACGCCTTTAAGAGACCTCTTGTTATAATATGTCCGGGCGGCGGATACGGACATCACTCACCAAGAGAGGGTGAGGCGGTTGCGTTAAAAATGCTTGATTTTGGGTTTAATGCACTTGTATTAAGATACAGTCTTGCACCTAATGAATATCCGTGTGCTTTGTATGAGGCGGCTTATGCGGTAGACTACGCAAGAAAGCATGCTGATGAGTGGGATATAGATCCTGACAAAATTATAATCGCAGGCTTTTCGGCAGGCGGACATGTAGCGGCAAGTCTTGGAACAAAGTATAAGACAAAGCTTATGGAGGATTTTGCAAAAGAAGAGCTTAATGGAACTTCAGACAGCATTAAACCAAACGGAATGCTTTTGGGATATCCTGTTATTACGTCGGGTAAGTTTGCGCACAGGGGGTCATTTGAAAAGCTTTTAGGAGAAAAATATGACGAACTTATTGATGAAGTCTGTCTTGAAAATTCAGTTATATCTGATACTCCTAAGACATTTATATGGCATACGTTTTCAGATGGTTCAGTACCTGTAAAGAATTCTCTTCTTTTTGCAGAAGCGTTGGAGAGAGCGGGGGTTCCTTTTGAAATGCATATATTCCCTAAAGGAAATCACGGACTTGGTCTTGGAACAAAGGAAACTGATACAAAGGATGGTACACATTATCAGCCGGAGGTTAATGTCTGGACTGACTGTTTTAATGTGTGGGTGCAGAATAACATTTAAAAATGCTGCGGAATGGAGGTAGTATGGCGGATAAACTTTATGATTTAATGAATTGGCCTGAGATAGAAGCTGTTGTGTATTCAGAGGCAGATAATCCATATAACTTTTTAGGCGGACATGTCTGTAAAAATGGCTTTTTGATTCAGGTTTTCAGACCAGATGCAGTGGCAATACAGGTATCTGTGCAGGGGATAAAGAAACTGTATCAGATGGAAAAAGTTGATGAGGCAGGTTTTTTTGCTGTGTTAATTCCTCTTAAAAAACAGGCAGATTATGAGCTTATAATTGAGGATATAAAAGGAATAAAGACAACTGTCAGGGATCCTTATTCATTTGGCTGTATGCTTGATGAAAAAAATATGAAGCGTTTTAATCTCGGTACAGGCATTGATGCTTATAAATTCATGGGAAGCCATTATATGCAGGCAGATGGTGTCGGCGGAATGCATTTTGCGGTATGGGCACCAAATGCAAAGCGTGTGAGCGTGGTTGGTGAATTTAACAGGTGGGACGGAAGAATATACCAGATGCAGCGCAATGGTGACAGCGGAATATTTGAGCTTTTTATTCCGGGAATGGAGCCTGGAATATCGTACTGCTACGAAGTTAAATTTAAAAATGGTGTGATTATCCGTAAGCTTGATCCGTACGCATGCAATATAAAAAATGATACAAGGGCTGTTTCAGTAGCAGCTCAATCGACTGACGAGTATAAGTGGAATGATAAAGCATGGATGAATAAAAAGGAGATTTTTAGCGATGAAGCTCCTGTTTCTATATGTGAAATAGATATAGATGACATACTTAAGGATGATATTGTAGAAAATGTCAGTGAGGCAGGCTTTAACTGTGTTGTGATAACTACAGCAGCGGCTTGTATAGACAAAAGAAATACAACTGAAATTTCAGCATTTTTTTCACCGCATTTATCTTATGAAAAGCCGGATATGCTGCAATCAGTTATAGACAGTTTTCATCAAAAAAATATTGCTGTAATTATGGACTGGTATGCTGCTTATCTTAGTCAGACGCCTTCTGGAATGATATATTTTGATGGTTCATATGCATATGAGAAAAACTGGGTAAGATTATACAGACAGAAAAATATAGAAGTTTCTACATTTGATTATGATAAGCCTCAGGTAAGGACATTTTTGTATTCAAATTTTATGTTCTGGCTTGAAAAATATCATTTTGACGGAATGAGGATTAACGAGCTTGCATCAATGCTTTATCTTAATTACGGGCGCAATGCAGGAGAGTGGATTCCTAATATTTATGGCGGAAATGAAAATCTTGCTGCTATAGAATTTGTTAAGGGATTAAGCAGACTTATTGATAAATGCAGCAGAAAACCCTTGCTTATAGCTGAAGATGACAGTGGATGGCCTTGTGTCACTGTACCTGTAAAAGACGGAGGACTCGGCTTTGATTATAAGCAGAATGATGGCTGGAAAAAGGAAATAGTACCATTTATGGAGCTTGATCCGCTGTTTAGAAAAGGCAGTTATGAAAAGCTTACATATGGAATGTTATATCAGTACAGTGAGAATTTTATACTCGATTTTTCAAGGATAAGTGATGACTGGAAAGAAAGGGGGCTGTATGACAGGATGCCTCTTTGTGGAAAAACTGATGAGGCTGCAGAAGAAATAAAAAAAGAAAATCTTAAGGCAGTTTTGGCGTTTATGTATACACATCCGGGGAAAAAGCTTATCAATTATAAGGATTGCAGAAGATGTGCGGATTTCATTAAAAAGTTAAATGACCTATATATAAGTTACACTCCGATGTATGAGCTTGATAATGAGAATGACGGTTTTGAGTGGGTTGATAATGTCTCTTGTGAGGAGACAGTAATTGCTTACGAAAGAAAGTCATCATCGGGTGATAAGCTTCTTAACGCAATCAATTTTACGCCTGTTTTAAGGCAGGATTTCAGATTTGGCGTGCCATGCAAGGGTAAATATAAAGTTGTATTCTGCAGTGATAAAAGCTTTAACGGAAAAGAATACCGCACAGAAGAATATGAATACAACGGTAAAGCTGATTCGGTTTTGGTAACACTTCCTCCTCTTGGAGTCATATGTCTTGTATATGAGTCTTATTCACAAATAGAGCTTGAGGAGATACAGATTAAAAAAGAGGCTGCAATGGCAAAGGAAAAGGCATCTTTGGAGGCAAAGGAAGCAGAGAAATTAAAGGAAGAAGCCATCGAGCATGCAAAAATTGCAAAGGAAGCTGAGGAGAGAGCAAAAGAAGCTGCGAAGGAGGCTGTTAAAGCAGCGAAAGAAGCACAAAAAAAGGCATCAATGGCTGAAAAGAACAGCATTAGAATTGATGAGGAGATGAAAAGACGTCTCGAGGCTCTATTAAGAAAAGAATAAATTAAGCATAAAATAAAAATTAATTATTAAAAATAAGTTTTGAATAGACGAGCGTTTCGGCTGACATGTACGCGGAAACGCTTGTTTTGTGTACTTAAATTTTTACTCAAAACACTTGTTTTATTATAAAAAATATTATATCATATACGCATACATAAAAAGGACGTGAGGAAAATATGGCAGATAATAATACACAATTTTTTAGAACACAGCCTGAAAAGACAATTTCAGTAGAAGGTATATTAGAGCAGGTTTATCTTGCATTAAAGGAAAAAGGATATAATCCGGTAAATCAGATAGTCGGATATATTATGTCTGGAGATCCGACTTATATAACAAGTCATAATAATGCAAGAAGTCTTATTATGAAAGTTGAAAGAGACGAACTGGTAGAAGAAGTTATAAGATATTTTATTGTAGGAAAAGGCTTATAGAATGAGAATTATCGGATTGGATTACGGAACCAAGACTGTCGGAGTAGCTGTAAGTGATGCGCTTGGCATTACTGCGCAGCCGGTAGAGACAATTACAAGAAAAGAAGAGAACAAGCTTCGCCAGACACTTGCAAGGATTGAAGCAATTATAGATGAATATCAGATAGAACAGATAGTTGTCGGACTTCCGAAAAATATGGACAACACTATAGGAGAGAGGGCAAAAGCCTGTGAGGATTTTGCCCAGAAGCTCGAAAGAAGAACAGGACTTCCTGTTGTTATGTGGGATGAAAGACTTACAACGGTTGCAGCAGAAGATGTGCTTAAGGAAAGCGGGGTCAGAAGAGAGAACCGCAAAGCAGTCATAGATCAGATTGCAGCTGTATTTATTTTGCAGGGATATCTTGATTATAAACATATGCAAAAAGACAATAATTAATAAAAGATGGAGATTTTTATGCAGGAAATTATGTTTATTACAGATGATAATACAGAGGAAACAATGTATGTAATATGTGATACAAGAGTAAATGGCAGTAATTATCTGCTTGTTACGGATACGGATGATGAGTCTGATGATGAAGCAGAGGTTTTCATTATGAAAGATACATCAGGGGACGATGAGGCGACAGCAGTGTATGAGTTTGTTGAAAATGATGATGAGCTTGACAGCGTGGCCAGAATTTTTGAAACTATTTTAGAAGATGTAGATATTGAGTAAGAGGTGTTAAATGAAGAAAGAAAATATCGGATCTGTCAAGATTATACCGCTTGGTGGTCTTGAACAGATAGGAATGAACATTACTGCCATTGAGTACGATGACAGTATTATTGTTGTGGACTGCGGACTTGCATTTCCGGAGGAGGAAATGCTTGGTATAGATTTGGTTATACCAGATGTTACTTATCTTAAGGAAAATATTGACAAAGTCAAAGGCTTTGTTATCACTCATGGTCATGAGGACCATATCGGCGCTATTCCCTATGTTTTAAAGGATGTTAATGCTCCTATATATGCTACAAAGCTTACTATGGGTCTTATTGAGTCAAAGCTTAAGGAACATAATATGGTTCGTTCTGTAAAGAGAAAAGTTGTAAAATACGGACAATCTATTAATCTTGGAGATTTCAGGGTTGAATTTATACGAACAAATCACAGTATTGCAGATGCAGCAGCTTTAGCTATATTTTCACCTGCGGGAACGATTATTCATACAGGTGATTTCAAGGTTGACTATACACCTGTTTACGGTGAACCTATTGATTTGCAAAGACTTGGTGAGATTGGCAAAAAAGGTGTACTGGCTGTTATGTGTGATAGTACAAATGCTCTTCGTCCGGGATTTACTATGTCTGAGAGCACGGTAGGCGCTACGTTTGATAAGATTTTTACTGACAATAAGAACAGCAGGCTTATTATAGCTACATTTGCTTCAAATGTTGACAGAGTTCAGCAGATTATTAACTCGGCCATAAAATATGGAAGAAAAGTATGTGTTGAGGGACGAAGCATGGTAAATATAATCGAGGTTGCAGCAAATCTTGATTACCTTAAAATACCTGACGGAGTTCTTATTGAGACTGAAGAAATGAAAAATTACACTCCTGAGCAGATAGTTCTTATAACTACAGGAAGTCAGGGTGAATCAATGGCAGCCTTGTCAAGAATGGCAGCATCGCTTCACAGAAAGGTTTCAATACAGCCGGGAGATTGCGTAGTATTTTCATCTACACCGATTCCGGGAAATGAAAAATCAGTTGCAAAGGTAATAAACGAACTCGGAATGAAGGGCGCAAAAGTTATTTTTCAGGATACACATGTTTCAGGACATGCGTGTCAGGAGGAGATAAAGCTTATTTATTCTCTTATAAAGCCTAAATATTCTATTCCTGTTCATGGTGAATACAGACATCTTTGCGCACAGAAGGATGTTGTTATGTCGCTTGGATATGATAAGGATGATGTTATTATCGCAAAGTCAGGTGATGTGATTGAGCTTAATGATGAAAAGGCTGAGATTGTTGATAAAGTTCATACAGGAGCAATTCTTGTTGATGGTCTTGGTGTCGGAGATGTAGGTAATATAGTTTTAAGAGACAGACAGAATCTTGCAGAAAATGGTATTATTATTGTCGTGCTTACACTTGAAAAATACAGCGGACAGCTTGTTGCAGGTCCGGATATCGTTACAAGAGGTTTCGTTTATGTCAGGGAAGCGGAGGAACTTCTTGATGAAGCGAGGTCTGTTGCATGGGATTCTGTGCAGACATGTATGGATAAAAATGTAAGCGACTGGGGTAAGATTAAAAATATCATAAAAGACGATTTGAGTGAGTATCTTTGGAAGAAGATGAAGAGAAATCCTGTAATACTTCCTATCATTATGGAAGCACATATGTAAAGCAGACACTGCAGTTTATATAGTGTGGTTTATATAAAGAAAGGTATTTTGTATGAACAGCTTGGATGAACTAAAAAGGCAAATCAGAAAGACTATACAGGAAAGTGAAGAGTATAAAGAGTATAGAGAATTGTATGATTATATCAGCAGAAATCCGGATTTAAAAAGACAGATTGACGAGTTTCGCAAGGAAAATTTTAGGATTCAGTATTCGGATGAGGTTGAGGATGCTATCGAGGCAGGCTTGGAATTGAATAACCGTTTTGCTGATTTAAGGAGTGAGCCGGTTGTTGACAGATTTCTGGCTGCCGAGATGTGTCTGTGCAGGCTGGTTCAGGAAATCTGTATGGCAGTTGCTGATTCAGTGGATTTTGATATGGATTTTCTTAGTTAGGAAAGAGGAATAGTGTGAAAAATCATGTTGATGCGATGATTTTTCACACAGCTATTTGTGTCGCAGGCGCCACAAAGTAGCTTTTATCGCAGAGGCAAATTTGGGATTTGCCTCGCGATTCCTCCGACGCAAAAGCGTCTGCGGAATGAGGATTTTTATGAATAATAAAGTTGTTAGACTGATTATAAGCATTTCGCTTAATCTTATTGTTTTGGCAGCAGGGATTTTTATAATTATGACGGCTGCAACTAAGGCATATTCTTTCGGCTATAATATATTTAATGAACGGTCGGTGGATACTGTCGAGCAGGCGAGACAGACGGACGTTGAGATACCACAAAATGTATCTGCAAAGGAACTTGCATCTATAATCTGTGAAAAGGGACTTGCCAAAGATGAGACTATTTTTTATTTTCAGATAATGTTATCTGATTATAAAGATAAAATTAAAGGCGGAACTTATACGCTTAATACCGGAATGAAACCGACAGAAATACTTGAAACTATATCTTTGGAGGCAAAAGAAGAATAATGATTGTAGATGAGAGAATTGTAGCTTATATCAATTCTTTGGATACAGGTAATTCTGAAATTTGCAATTTAATAGAAAAGGAAGCTATATCGGACGATGTTCCGATTATAAGGAAAGAGATGGGGAATCTGCTGAAAGTGCTTATTGCGTTAAAGCAGCCGAAAAGAATTTTGGAGGTTGGCACTGCTGTGGGTTACTCATCTATTCTTATGAGTGAAAATATGCCGAAGGATTGCAGGATTACAACTATAGAGAATTATGAGAAAAGGATTCCGATAGCAAGAAAGAATTTTGAAAGAGCCGGTAAATCGGATTGTATAACGCTGATAGAGGGCGATGCAACGCAGGTGCTTTCTGAGCTTGACGGACAATTTGATATTATATTCATGGATGCGGCAAAAGGACAGTACATTAATTATCTTCCTGACATATTAAGACTTCTTCCTAAGGGAGGACTTTTGATATCTGATAATGTTTTGCAGGACGGTGATATTGTACAGTCAAAGTATGCTGTCACAAGAAGAAACAGAACTATCCATATGCGAATGCGAGAATATATTTATATGCTCACACATTCTGAGGATTTTGTTACAAGCGTTGTACCGATAGGAGACGGAGTTACGTTAAGTGTAAGAAAGTAGTTTATATTTAGATTTTACAGGAGGAAGACATGGCTGGACATATTTATAATGGCAGAGAAATAGAATTGCTCATACCTGCAAGCAGTCTTGAGGTTTTAAAGGTTGCCGTGATGTATGGTGCAGATGCTGTTTATATAGGCGGAGAGGCTTTTGGATTAAGGGCAAAGGCTAAAAATTTTTCCCTTGAAGATATGAAAGAGGGGATTGAATTTGCACATGCAAGAAATGTAAAGGTATATGTTACTGCGAATATACTTGCACACAATTATGATTTGGACGGAGCAAGAAAATATTTTGAGGAGCTTAAAACTATAGGTCCGGACGCTGTTATAATATCAGATCCGGGAATGTTTACCATTGCCAAAGAGGTTATGCCTGATACCGATATACATATAAGTACACAGGCTAATAATACAAATTATATGACTTTTAAGTTCTGGTGGGAGCAGGGCGCAAAGCGTGTTGTTACTGCGCGTGAGCTTTCATTAAATGAAATTAAGAAAATCAGGGAGGAGATTCCTGATGATATGGAAATAGAGACATTTATTCATGGTGCAATGTGTATCTCTTATTCGGGCAGATGTCTGCTCAGTAGCTTTATGGCAGGAAGGGATGCCAACAGAGGAGCGTGTACGCACCCTTGCAGATGGAAATATTCAATTGTTGAGGAGTCAAGACCTGGAGAATATATGCCTGTATATGAAAATGAAAGAGGAACATATATATTTAATTCAAAGGATTTATGTATGATTGAGCATATTCCTGAGATGGTAAGTTCGGGAATTGACAGCTTCAAAATAGAGGGAAGAATGAAAACAGCATTGTATGTGGCGACTGTTGCAAGAACGTACAGACTTGCCATTGATGAGTTTTTAAAGGACCCTGAACTTTATAAAAGCCGTATACCATTTTATAAGTCAGAGATATCAAAATGCACATACAGGCAGTATACAACAGGCTTTTTCTTTGGAAAACCTGATGAAAATACACAGATTTATGATACAAACACATATGTTAAAGAGTATACTTATCTTGGAATTGTGGATGAAAAAAATGAACAGGGGCTGTATCATATAGAGCAGAGAAATAAATTCAGTGTCGGCGAGACTATAGAGGTTATGAAGCCGAACGGAGACAATATTTTAGTACAGGTTAAGCGGATTGTTGATGAAAAGGGGCAGGACATGGAGAGCGCGCCGCATCCTAAACAGCAGCTTTACATTGATTTGGGTGTGGAACTTGACAGATTTGACATTTTAAGAAGAAAAGAAGATTAGGAAAAGCAATAAAAGGCATCCCGGCACATAACATATATAAATGTGTGTCTGGGGTGCCTTTATTTTGAAAACATTTGAAAAACCACTTTCGCCTGATGAAGAAAAAGAGATTCTTAGACGCTTTTGTGAGGGGGATGCGTCCCAAAGGAATATATTGATTGAAAAAAATATGCGTCTTGTTGCGCATATGGTGAAAAAATATAATGACAAGGAGCGGGATATCGATGATTTAATTTCAGTGGGAACTATAGGGCTTATAAAGGCGGTTGATTCCTTTAAGCCGGATAAAAATATAAAATTTGCAACGTATGCAGCAAAATGTATTGATAATGAGATACTTATGATGCTAAGGTCTGAAAAGAAGAAAATAAGGGAAGTATCAATATATGAACCTATAGGAACAGATAAAGAGGGCAATGAAATAAGTATTATTGAAATAGTAGGAGATGATACTGAGGATGTGGTGGAGGCCCATATTCGTAAGCAGAGAGTCGAGTGTCTTAAGAAAAATATGGATAAGGTGCTGACAAAACGTGAAAAAATGATTATTATTAAAAGGTATGGATTGTTTGAATCCGATGAGATGACACAGAGTGAGCTTGCAAAAACTTTGGGGATAAGCAGAAGTTATGTAAGTCGGATTGAGAAAAAAGCGCTTGGTAAGCTTAAAAATCTGCTTCGCGACAATAAATTATAAGGTGGGATAAAATTGATAAGAAAAAGAATAGAAACAGTCAGAGAAATGATGAAAATACAGAAGGTTGATATATACGTTGTGTTTACGGATGATTATCATATGTCGGAATATGCGGGAGATTATTTTGCACAGAGACAGTTTTTATCAGGGTTTACAGGCTCTGCCGGAACTCTTGTTATAACTGCCGGTGAAGCTGCGCTTTTTACTGATGGAAGATATTTTGTGCAGGCAGAAAAACAGCTTTGTGGTACCGGTATAAAGCTTATGAAAAGCGGCTGTAAAGGAGTTCCGACTCTTTCACAGTACTGTGAAGAAATGCTTGAGGATTGCGGTATCATTGGATTTGACGGAAGATGTGTCTCGTCAGATCAGGGAGCTGCGCTTGAAAAAATTGCCTTAAAAAAGAAAAGTCATATTAATTATAATTTTAACCCTGTCGGGAAAATATGGAAAGACAGACCTGATTTTCCTATGAGCAGTGCATATGATTTGACTGTAGGACAAACAAGGTGGGAAAAAATAGAGGAATTAAGAAAGCGTGTAAGTGAAAAGAATGCGACAGCCCATATTATAGCTGCGCTTGATGATATCTGTTGGCTTATGAACATACGCGGAAGTGATGTTAAGTGCAATCCGGTAATAATGTCATATTTGTATATAACAGAAAATGAAGTTGTGCTTTATACGGATGAGTGCAGGTTTGATGAGGAAATCAAGCAGGAATTTAATGATAACAACGTGATTATAAAACCGTATGAGAGCATATATGATGATATAGCAGAAATCAGGAATGAAAAAGTGCTGGCTGATAAAAAAAGGCTTAACTATAATCTGTATAAGCTTTTGGAGGAGGGCAGTGACAGAGGCGTTCAGATTATTGAAGCCGAAAATCCTTCTGTTTTGATGAAAGCAGTTAAAAATTCTTCTGAAATAAAAAATCTTAAAGAGGTTCATATTGACGACGGAGCGGCTGTCACAAAGTTTTCTTTCTGGTTAAAACAGGCTGTAAAGAGCGGAAAAAACATTACAGAGGCGGATGCAGCAAGTTATCTTGATAAATTAAGAAGTAATATAAAAGATTATATAGATTTAAGTTTTGATACAATAAGCGCATATGGCGAGAATGCAGCAATGATGCATTATCATGCCGAGGATGAGACAGCGGCAATACTTAAACCGTACGGAATGCTGCTTGTGGATTCAGGCGGACAATATCTTAGAGGAACGACAGATGTTACAAGAACGTTTGCATTGGGAGAAGTTACCGATGAGATGAAAAGACATTTTACATTGACACTTAAAGGTATGCTTTCACTGGCATCTGCGAAGTTTTTAAGAGGCTGCAGCGGATACAGTCTTGACATACTTGCAAGAGCTCCTTTGTGGAATGAAGGAATTGACTACAGATGCGGAACAGGTCATGGCGTGGGGTATCTGTTAAATGTCCATGAGGCACCGAATGCTTTTAGGTGGAAATACAACAGTGCATCAGCTGAATGGGCTGTTCTTGAGCCAGGAATGGTAACATCAGACGAACCAGGAGTGTATATTGACGGAAAGTATGGCATAAGAATAGAAAATGAAATTCTATGTGTTCATGATTATGAAAATGAGTATGGAGAGTTTTTGAAATTTGATATGCTTACATGTGTTCCTATAGATTTGGAACTTGTCGATAAGTCACTGCTTGATGATAATGACAGGCGGAGGCTGAATGATTATCACGAATGGGTTTACAACAGTCTGGCTGGTTACATGGATGATAATGAATTAAAGCTGCTTACAGAAGCGACACACAAAATCTAATCTTATCAATTAATTTAGTGAAGGAAAGAACATAATTATGAAGATAAATAAACGTAAAGATTCATTGATACTTTATAGTGTAGGTATATGTTTCGTATGCCTGCTCTTAGTCGGGATTTTTAGTAAAAAGCATTTTGATGTTTCGGATTATATAACCATTAATTATATCGGTGCTGACGGGTATGCAAGTGCAGAGTGTACTGTTGACAGGGAAAAGATGTATAAAGAAATAGCAGGAAATGAAAAGGATGAACAAAAGCTTGAACTGTATAAAAAGCTTGTTGATAATATTTTGGCAAATGTGGAAAATATTGATATTTCAAACGGAGACAAGATATTTGTTAATGTAAGCTGTGACGAGGAAATAGCAGAGGCTGCAGGGATTAAAGTAAACGATTCATATACGCTTAGGGCATCGGGAATAGGTGACGGGGAAAAAATAAATATTTTTGATAATATAGAGGTGGTTTTTGCAGGAATAAGTCCTGATGCCTATGTTATGGTAAATAATAACTGGGAAAATGACTACCTTGGCAGTCTTACTTTTTCTGCAAGCAAGAATGTAGATATTGTTACAGGAGATGAAATTACTCTTAAATGCGATACAGATTTAACGGAGCTTGCCAGAAACGGATTTATCGCTGAAACGGAGACAATGAAGTATAAGGCGGACGGGCTTAGCTCGTATATTGAAGACACAGCGCAGCTTGACGAAGATATTATTAAAAATATAAATGAACAGAATATCGCCGCAATTAATTCACAGACAACAGACAAAACATTCAGAATGCTGTACAAGGCGACAGGTGACAAGGATTATCTGTATACATTAAATGATGAGACAGCACAAAATATCCTCTTAAATGGACAATATTTCCTTAAACGAAAGGAAAATACAGCAGATATAGCTGATAATTATCTAATCTGGATATACAGTGCGGAAATTTCAAATGGAGAAGATACAGAGATTGTATATTTTGCATTTGAATATTCTCAAGGTTTTTTAAATGTCGAAGGAGAATTTAATATATCCTTTGATAATGTAAAAGACAGATACGAGTGCAGTACCGATTATGAGAAAATATATGAAAAATATATAACAGGAAGAGAAAAAGATTATAATATTGTAAATCTTATGGATTAATTATAAAGATTACGGTGTCAAAAGGTATCGAGCCGACTTGTGCTTGAACAATAGTGAGGATTATTTTGTACGTATATATTTTTGATTTTTAATATTTACAAAATGAAATACAAATGCTATACTTACTATACTAAAACGATGTATTATTAGGAGAAAGTTTATGTATAGTGAGGTTTTTAGCACCACACTCATAGGTTTGGATGCAGTTGTGGTTAATGTAGAGATTGACGCAGGTATGGGGATTCCTTATTTTGAAATGAGCGGATATCTGACGACGCAGGTAAAAGAGGCAAAAGAGCGTGTAAAAGTCGCCATAAGAAATTCAGGTTTTGAGTTAAAGCCGCAAAGAATAGTGGTAAATATTTCTCCTGCGGATATAAGAAAGTCAGGAACAGGTTTTGATTTGCCAATTGCTTTGGGAATACTTGCAGCTAATGGCATAGTTGATGATAAGAGCATTAAGAGTATGGTTATAATAGGAGAACTCAGTCTTGACGGAGAAGTTAACAGCGTCAGAGGAGTTTTGGCAAGTGTTGATGCTGCAAAGCAAAAAGGCTTTAATTTATGTATTGTGCCTGCTGAAAATCTTTCAGAGGGTTCTTTGGTTAAGGGCATAGACGTAAAGGGTGTTAAGAGCTTATCTGAGCTTGCAGCTTATATAAATGATGGGATTGAGCCGGCTTGTGATGTCAGAAGTTTGAGGCAGGGAGGGTGCGCAAGTGCTACAAGGACTCTGAAACAGGAGCAGTATAGCAGTGTCAGATATGATGTGTCGGACAACTGTATTGATTTTTCGGATGTCAGAGGACAGACTGTCGCCAAAAGAGCAACTCTTGTTGCGGCAGCAGGCATGCACAATATAATGTATATAGGACCGCCTGGCAGCGGAAAGACAATGCTTGCTCAGCGTATACCTACAATTATGCCAAAGCTTACATTTGAGGAGAGCATGCAGCTTACTAAGATATACAGCGTGGCGGGTAAATTAGAAAAAACAGGTGAACTTATTAAAAACAGACCGTTCAGAAGTCCGCACTACAGCATTACGCAGTCGGCATTTCTTGGAGGCGGCAGGGTACCTGAGCCTGGGGAGGTGACACTCGCGTCAAAGGGAGTTTTATTTTTGGATGAGCTTACGTGTTTTCAGGAAAAGATGCTTGAATCTTTGCGTCAGCCTATAGAGGACAAAGTTATACGAATTGTAAGGATGTCTGGAGAATATATTTACCCATCGGATTTTATGCTTGTGGCGGCTATGAACCCGTGTAAATGCGGATATTATCCTGACAGGAAGAGGTGCAGCTGCAGTGAATATGAAGTTAAAAAATACCTCGGAAAGATAAGTCAGCCAATGTGGGACAGATTTGACATAAGCGTCGCTGTTGATAAGCTGCGTTTCAGTGATATGCAGCAGGAACAATCCGATAAAGAATATTCATCTGAAAATATGTTAAAAAAAATTACCATGGCAAGAGAACTTCAGCTTGAGAGATTTGAAAAAAGCAGTATTAAGTTTAACTCATTTATGACTCCGCAGCAGATACATAAATTCTGCGGACTAGGGTCAGAGCAGAAGAAATTTATGGAACGCGTTTATAACGCGCTTTTGTTAACGGCAAGAGGATACAATAAGATATTAAAGACAGCCAGAACCATAGCTGATTTAGATGGAGAGGAGAGAATATCGGTTCATCATTTGAGTGAAGCGGTTTCGTATAGAAGCTATGTCGGGAAATGATATGTGGGAAGATGATTTTTACTGGTACTGGCTGTGCAGTGAAAAGAATACTGATATTTTTAAAATAAGACGTATACTTGAAAAATACGGTGATGCCGTTTATGTTTTTAAAAGTTTTAAGCCGGGTAGTGTGTCAGGTCTTACAGAGCGTGATGAAAAATATCTGACTGATAAATGTGTCACAAAAATTTATGAAGATTTTTTAAGAATGAAGGATAGCGGCGTATCATTTGTACATATTAAGCATAAAGATTATCCTCAAAGACTTAAAAGTATATACGATCCGCCTGCGGCATTGTATGTTATAGGCAGTTTGCCTGCAGATGATAAATTAAGTGTTGCCATAGTCGGAGCAAGGGAATGTTCACAGTATGGTAAGGTGGCTGCTTATAATTTGGCATCAGAATTGTCAGCAAGAGGAGTTCAGGTTATCAGCGGACTAGCAATGGGAATTGATGCATCGGCACACAAAGGAAGCCTTGACAGGGAGGGATATACGTGTGCTGTTATGGGGTGCGGTGTTGATGTGTGTTATCCTAAATTTAATATGACTCTGTATAAAAGGATTGCGCAAAGCGGAGCATTGATTTCAGAATATCCTATACATACGCCTGCTCTGGCGTATCATTTCCCAAAGAGAAACAGAATAATAAGCGGGCTGGCAGATGCAGTGATTATTGTGGAGGCAAAAAAGAAAAGCGGTTCACTGATTACAGCTGATTGTGCACTTGAGCAGGGAAGAGATGTGTTTGCTGTTCCCGGGAGAATGGGAGATGTATTGAGTGAGGGCTGCAATAAGCTTATTAAGGATGGCGCGCAGCTCTTAACGTGTGCAGATGATATATTTGATATTAATTTGTTTAATTCGCCAAATTATCATACACAAAACACATTTAAAACGCAGTGTGAAAATATATCTGATATAAATCTGCTTGCAAGTCAAAAAGATATAGTGTATAGTTGTCTCGGTTTATCTCCAAAAAGCCTTGATGAGGTATTGGAAGAGACAAAACTTGATGTATCAGTTGTCAGCGAAGCAATTTTGCATTTACAGATAGAGGGAAAGATAAGTGAAATGTCCAAAAACTGTTATGCAAAGCTTCATTTATAGATTGGGAGGAATTAATAATGGCAAAGTATTTGGTAATAGTCGAGTCACCGGCGAAAGTTAAAACTATAAAAAAATTTCTTGGAGCGAATTACGAGGTTATGGCTTCGCAGGGGCATGTAAGAGATTTACCAAAAAGCCAGATGGGTATAGATATAGAAAATGATTTTGAACCTAAGTATATAACGATAAGAGGAAAGGGTGATATTCTTGCAGCACTTAGAAAAGAAGCAAAAAAGGCTGATAAAGTTTATCTGGCAACCGACCCCGACCGTGAGGGAGAAGCTATATCATGGCATCTTGCGCATGCTTTAAATGTGCCTGAAAAAAAGATAATCAGAATAACATTTAATGAAATTACAAAAAATGCGGTAAAAGCTTCAATTAAGCAGCCGCGAAAAATAGATTTAAATCTTGTTGACGCACAGCAGTCAAGACGAGTACTTGACAGGATAGTAGGATACAAGATAAGTCCTGTTTTATGGGCTAAGATAAAAAGAGGCCTTAGTGCAGGCAGAGTGCAGTCTGTAGCTTTGCGAATCATATGCGATAGGGAAGATGAAATTAATTCATTTATACCTGAAGAATATTGGACAATTGATGCGATGCTTAATGTTAAAGGTGAAAAGAAGCCTGTAACAGCGAGATTTTACGGTGATGAGAATGGTAAGATAGAAATTAAGAATGAATCTCAAAAAGACAAAATTATTTCAGAAGTTAAAAATTCCGGATTTAGTGTGGTATCAGTTAAAAACGGTGAAAAGATAAAAAAAGTGCCGCTTCCGTTTACTACAAGTACACTTCAGCAGGAAGCTGCAAAGCAGCTTAATTTTTCTACACAAAAGACAATGAGACTTGCACAGCAGCTCTATGAGGGTGTTGATGTAGCCGGCAAAGGGACGATAGGTCTTATAACATATCTTCGTACTGACTCAACCAGAGTTGCTGAGGAAGCGGAGAAGATGGCTGACGAATATATAGAGGCTAATTACGGAGTGAAGTATTTGGGCAGTTCTTTAAGAAAAGGAAAAGAGGGGAAGAATATACAGGATGCTCATGAAGCTATAAGACCGACAGATATATCTCTTTCTCCTGTTATGGTAAAGGATTCGCTTTCAAGAGATTTGTTCAGATTATATCAGCTTATATGGAAAAGATTTACAGCAAGCCAGATGAGTCAGGCTGTGTATGAGACAAAATCGGTTAAGATTGCGGCAGGAAAATACAGATTTAATGTATCAGCTTCGAAGCTTAAATTTGACGGTTTTATGTCTGTATATAAGGAACCGGATGAAGAAAATACTTCGAACAATCTTATGAAAGGGATTGATGAAAACTCTGAGCTTTCACTTGAGAATATAGAGGGCATACAGCACTTTACACAGGCACCTGCACATTATACCGAAGCAACTCTTGTAAGAACTCTTGAGGAGTTGGGAATTGGAAGACCGAGTACTTATGCACCCACAATAACTACAATAATAGCAAGGCATTATGTTTCAAAGGAAAATAAAAATCTGTATGTTACAGAACTGGGAGATGCGGTAAATAATCTTATGAAGAAAGCATTTCCTACGATTATAGATGTGAATTTTACTGCAAATATGGAATCTCTTCTTGATGGAGTTGAAGATGGAGAGGTAGCATGGAAAGAAATTGTCAGAAACTTTTATCCGGATTTGGATGAAGCTGTAAAGGCGGCAGAAAAGGAACTTGAAAATATTAAAATAGAAGACGAGGTCACAGATGTTGTATGTGAGCAGTGTGGACGAAATATGGTTATCAAATACGGGCCGCATGGTAAATTCCTCGGATGTCCGGGATTTCCTGAATGCCGCAACACAAAGCCATATTTTGAAAAAGTCGGAGTTGCATGTCCGAAATGCGGTAAAGAAGTCGTGTACAGAATGACTAAAAAGGGCAGAAGATATTATGGATGTGAAAATAATCCTGAGTGTGATTTTATGAGCTGGCAGAAGCCATCATCTAAAAAATGTCCTAAGTGCGGCAGTTATATGGTTGAGAAGGGCAGTAAATTGGTTTGTGCCGAAAGCAGCTGTGGTTACGTTGAAGATAAATAGATTTGACAGAATAAATGATGCACAAAGTAAGAAATTGCACGAAAAATATTGTAAATTTCAAAAAAATGTGTTAATATTCTTCATAGATTGGTAAAAAGTCAGTGTACTTTTGGGAATATGGAGGTATAGTATGAGCGTTCAGTTGCTGGATAAAACAAGAAAAATAAATAAGCTGCTGCATAACAATCAATCACATAGGGTTGAGTTTAACGATATGTGTGATGTTTTAAGCGGAATACTTGAATCAAATATTCTTGTCATAAGCAAGAAGGGTAAGGTTTTAGGAACAGGCTTTTATAAAAATGTAGATGTTATTGATGAATTGATATACGATAAAGTCGGTGGTTTTGTGGATGATATGCTTAATGAAAGACTGCTGAGTGTATTATCTACAAAAGAAAATGTCAATCTTGCTACGCTTGGATTTGCAGTTGATAATGTTAAAAAATTCCAGGCACTTTTGGCTCCTGTGGAGATTGCAGGTAAGAGACTCGGTACTTTATTTATGTACAAGAGTGACAATTCTTATGAGATTGATGACATAATTCTTTGTGAGTATGCAGCTTCCGTGGTCGGACTTGAAATGATGCGTTCGGTTAATGAGGAAAATGCTGAAATTATAAGAAAGCAGCAGATTGTAAAATCGGCTATAAGTACATTATCATCATCAGAGCTTGAGGCAATCAGACATATTTTTAAGGAGCTTGATGGCATGGAAGGTATTCTTGTTGCAAGTAAAATTGCGGACAGAGTCGGAATAACAAGATCAGTTATAGTTAATGCACTGAGAAAGTTTGAAAGCGCCGGAGTTATAGAGTCACGTTCGTCAGGAATGAAAGGAACTTATATTAAAGTTATTAATGATTCTGTTTTTGAAGAAATTGAAAAATATAATTAAACGGATTACAGAAATCGTATAATAAAGTGGCCGCCGAAGGTTGGAGGAAAATCTGACTTTTGGCGGTTATTTTTTTATAGGAAATATTAAAATTATTGGTGAAAAATGTCTAAAAATGCAAAAAAACCTTGTTTTTTTGTGGATATAATTTATAATGTAATTTAGGTTTATTGTGTATTGAACTTAGCAAAGCATAAAAATAAATTTTTATGAATAAAAATTTGTGTTTTTCGCGCATATGACACGGATTGGATTTTAATAAATTTATGCGCAGAAATGAGGACTTTTTATGGGCACAGGAATATTTGGATATGTTAATGTACTTAAGACTGCAGCTGATGCGAGCTGGCTTAGAGAGGAAGTACTTACTAACAATATAGCAAATGTTGATACGCCGGGATACAAAAGGCAGGATGTTGAATTTGAAAAATATCTTAAATCTGCAATAGAAAAGAGCGGAGGACCCCAGTCGACACTTACACAGAAGATAAATGCAGTGGATTTAAGTACTGTTACATCAAGAACTTATACAGAAAATAAGGGACTTTCATACAGACTTGACGGAAATAATGTTGATTTGTCAACAGAAAATGTTGAGCTTGCAGCAGAACAGCTTAAGTATAATGCACTTATTGACAGTATGAATAATGAGTTTTCAAGATTTAAATCAGTATTAAAATAATCAAAGATAGTTTTATAATTATGGTAAGATGATTAGGGAGGTTGAGATTATGTCTATGTTTACGGCATTTAATATAAGTGCATCAGGTATGACGGCACAACAATTAAGGACAGATGTGATAGCTCAGAATATTGCAAATGCGAATACAACGAGAACATCGGACGGGACACCTTATGTAAGAAAAGCAGTTGTATTTACAGAAAAGACGCTTTCACAGGCAACATCGATGCGAGGACCATCTTCGCAGGGATCATCGTTTGCCAGTGTATTGCAGAATGCAAGAAACGGAAGACTTGGTGATGGTGTAAAGGTTACGTCTGTTTATGAAGACAATTCAACAGATATGAATCTTGTATATGATCCGTCGCATCCTGATGCAGACGAGAATGGTTATGTTACATATCCGAATGTAAACGTTGTTCAGGAAATGACGGATATGATTGACGCTTCTCGTGCTTATGAAGCAAATATTTCAGCATTTAATTCAAGCAAAGCAATGGCAAGTAAAGGACTTACTATAGGTCAGGTATAGTTTGGAGGTAATATATGAATTTAATATCAGGTATTGATGCTCTTGGAAATGATTATGTTTCTAAAGTTGCGGAGGCTGTTAGTAAGCCATTAGCAATTGGTACAGACACTGAAAAAGAAAGTGGTGACGGTACATTTGATGCAATTTTTAATGCTGTATCAGGCTTAGTAAATGACACTAATTCTTACATACAAAGAGCGCAGCAGGCAGAAGTTGACTTCGCGCTCGGTAAGATGACAAATACGCATGAGTTAGGTGTTTATCAGCAGCAGGCAAACATTGCTCTGCAATATACAGTTGCAATAAGAGACAAGGCAATAGAGGCATATAGAGAATTAATGAATATGTCAATTTAATTGATAGGAGTTTTTTACAATGGCAGAACGATTAAGACAGATTCTTGATCGAATCGTGGAAACATGGAAAAATTGGACTAAAAAACAGAAAACCATAATTATAAGTTCGGTAGCTGTAATAATAGTTGCTGTTGCGATAGTTGTATATGTTTTAAACAGGCCTGATTATCAGGTTCTGACTACATGTAAGGATTATACAGAGATAAACAGCGTGACATCTGCACTTGATGAGGCGGGTTACAGCGATTATGTAATTGACGATAAAACTATGGTTGTAAAGGTTCCAAAATCAAATCTTACAAATGCTAAGATGGCTATAGCATCGGCAGATATTAAATCTGACGGATATACGTTTGAAGATGCTATGAACAGTAGTTTTACGACAACGGAATCTGATAAGACAAAGCAGTATCAGCATTATCTGGAATCCAAATTTAAAAATGATTTGGAAACTATGGATGGAATAAAAAGTGCAACGGTAAATGTCAGTCTGGCTGACGAAACTAATTCTTTTTATGCAAATTCAGCAGAGGCTTCAGTTGGAGTTACTCTTCATACAACAAAGGAAATCAGTGATGAAATGGCTGAAAGCATTGCTAATCTGCTTGCTACATCAGTTGGAAACAAGACAACAGAAAATATAACTATTGTAGATAATACAGGAAAGACACTTTTTTCCGGAATGAGCAATGCATCATCAAATTCGGGATACAGTTATCCGAGCAGACAGAAATATAAAGGCATGATAGAAGCTACAGTCAAAAATTCAATGAGACAGAATCTTCTTTCTACAGGCCTTTATGATGATGTACAGATGACGTTGAATTATGTCCTTGACTGGGATACTGTAAATACAATAGCAAAAGAATACTCTACACAGGGAGATAAGCAGGCGATATTTGACTCTGCATACATAGAAAAGTCGGAAGGAATGACTGGAGCCAGCGGAACACCTGGTACTACTTCCAATGGCGATGATACAACTTATGAAATAACTGACGGATACGGCAATACTTCAACCTACAGTGTTGAAAATTATGATTATCTTCCGAATGAACTGGTTACTACGACAGAAAAAGAGCCCGGCTCTATAATCTATGATTCTTCGACACTTTCAGTAACATTTATTGATAATATTATTTATAACGAAGAGGAATGTAAGGAACTTGGTTATCTTGACAATATGTCATGGGATGAATTTAAGAGCCAGAATTCACAGCCTGTATTGTTAGAGGTTGATGAAAACTGGATAGATTCAATTTCAAAGGGAACTGGTATTGATGCGGAAAATATTTCAGTTATGGCTTATCAGCGTCCGTACTTTGAGGATGCACCGGGAGGAGCCTTGCTTAAGAATGCTACATTCTGGCTCCAGATTGTGCTTGCAATCGTAATCTTAGGATTACTTGCATTTGTTGTTATAAGAAGCGCAAGACCTCTTACTGTTGAAGAGAAAGAACCGGAACTTTCAGTTGAGGAAATGCTTGCATCTACAAGAGAAAAGCAGGCAGCTGTTGATGATATTGACGTACAGGAAAAATCCGAGACCAGAAAAGCTATTGAGAAGTTTGTTGATGAAAATCCTGAGGCAGTTGCATTGCTTTTGCGTAACTGGCTTAATGAGGGCTGGAATTAATCATAAAGATTAACCTGTTATATGAAAAAGACGCAGATGCGTCTTCAGAATGGAGGAGTAGTATGGCAAGAGGAGTAACATCCGGCGATAAAGAGATGGATGGTATTGAAAAAGCCGCGACTTTATTAATTACATTGGGGCCGGAAAAGTCGGCATCAATATTTAAGCATTTAAAAGAGGAGGAGATAGAGCAGCTGACATTGGAAATTGCCAATACAAGCAGTGTTTCTCCTCAGACAAAAGAAAAGGTACTTAATGAATTTTATGAAATATGTCTCGCTCAGCAGTATATTGCTGAGGGCGGTATAGGTTATGCTAAAGAGCTGCTTGAAAAAGCACTTGGCGCAGAAAAGGCTAAAGATGTTATAAGCAAGCTTACTGCGAGTCTGCAGGTAAGGCCATTTGAATTTATCCGTAAGACAGATCCGAGTCAGCTGCTTAACTTTATACAGGATGAACATCCTCAGACAATTGCGTTGATATTGTCATATTTACCGGCATCACAGTCGTCTATGGTTGTATCTGCGCTTCCGCCTGAAAAGCAGGCTGATGTTGCCAAAAGAATAGCCCAGATGGATAGAACTTCGCCTGATGTTATAAAGCAGGTTGAGAAAGTACTTGAACGTAAGCTTTCTTCACTTGTCAATCAGGATTACACTATTGTCGGCGGTGTTGATGCTATTGTTGAAATTCTTAACTCTGTTGACAGAGGTACTGAAAAACATATTATGGAAACTCTGGAGGTTGAGGAGCCTGAATTAGCAGATGAAATCCGTAAGAAAATGTTTGTATTTGAAGATATACTTTCACTTGATGACAGATCTATACAGAGAGTTCTCAGAGATGTTGAAAACAGTGATCTTGCGCTTGCCCTCAAAGGTGCTGCTGAGGAAGTTCAGAATGTTATTCTTAACAACCTTTCAAAACGTCTTGCAGCCATGATAAAAGAGGATATGGAATACATGGGACCTGTACGTATGAAAGATGTTGAGGAGGCACAGCAGAAGATTGTTAATATAATCAGAAAGCTTGAAGATTCGGCAGAAATTGTAATCGCAAGAGGCGGAGGTGACGAGATAATTGTCTAATTTGCTAAAAGGAAGTTACGCTGTCACCAAAGGTGAGAGGGTAATCGATTATAATGAGTTAATAAAAGTTAAGCTTAATATGATTCTTGAGTCAGAGGAGAAAGAAAAAGTAAATCCCGATGGTTTTGTAAAAGGACTTAATGCGCAGGTAGTTGAAGAACTTATAAGTGATGATGAAAATAATGAAATGTCTGAAAACGACGGTGCTGCATTAGAACAGCTTCAGGCACAGGCGCAGACTATTTTGGATGATGCAAATTCTCAGGCACAGATTATATTAGAAGAAGCAAGACAGCAGGCATTGGAAGAAGCTGTAGCATCAAAGGAGCAGGGATATTCAGATGGTATTAAGGAAGCTGATGCAGAAATTTCTAAAAGAAAAGCTCAGCTTGAAAATGAGTATTCTATTAGAAAGCAGCAACTCGAAAGTGAATACTCCGATATGAAAAACAGAATGGAATCTGATCTTGTTGAGGTTATAACGGAAGTATTCGGAAAAGTAATATACGAAATTGCTGATGATGACAAAGAGATTATTATGAAGCTTATTAATGGTGTTATGGAAAATTCAGATATGAGTCATGAATTTGTTATTAAGGTTTCACCTGATGATTATCAGTATGTGATTGATAATCAGGGGAAAATATATTGTGCGATGACAAAGGATGTCAATATAGATATATTTGAAGATAAATCACTTAATAAGAATGAATGTATTATTGAGACTGACGGCGGTGTATTTAACTGCAGTCTTGAAGTTGAGATGAAAAATCTTATTAAAAAGATTAAAGTGTTAAGCTGTATCTGATACAGTGTGATTTCAGGGTTTTGAGACCCGGGTCTTTGTGCGGATAAATATTAAAAGGCAGGAGAGTTGGTTTGCATACGATTGACAGGTCAAAATATGAACATTTAATGCAGGAATCTTTCTATGATAAGCTTGGTAAGGTATCAAAGATAGTGGGACTTACTATAGAATCAATAGGTCCGGTGGCTAAACTTAATGATTTGTGCAAGATATATTCGGCAGATAAGACACAGACGCTTTTTGCGGAGGTAGTTGGTTTTAAGGATTCAAGAGTGCTTCTGATGCCTTTTGATAATGTGGATGGAATCGGACCGGGATGTATTGTTGAAAATACAGACAAACCTATGATGGTAAAGGTTGGAAATGAAATATTGGGACATACGCTCGATGGACTTGGAAATCCTGTTACAGGCGAGGAACTTAATTTGACGGTTGAATATCCTGTGGAGGCACAGCCGCCTGCTCCTATGGACAGAGAAATAATAAGTCAGGTACTTCCGCTTGGTGTTAAGGCTGTAGACGGTCTTTTGACAGTAGGCAAAGGCCAGAGAATCGGGATTTTTGCCGGAAGCGGAGTTGGTAAAAGTACACTTCTTGGTATGTTTGCAAGAAATACAAAAGCAGACATTAATGTTATAGCGCTTATCGGTGAACGAGGGCGAGAAGTAAGAGAATTTGTTGAAAGAGACCTCGGCGAAGAAGGTATGAAAAGAAGTGTGCTTGTTGTTGCTACATCAGATAAGCCTGCGCTAATAAGAAATAAAGCTGCTAAGACAGCCACAGCTATAGCAGAATATTTCAGAGATCAGGGTAAAGATGTTTTGCTTATGATGGATTCATTGACGCGATTTTCAATGGCACAAAGAGAGATTGGACTTGCGTCAGGAGAGCCTCCTGTTACAAGAGGATATCCGCCTAGTGTATACAGTGAGATGCCTAAGCTTTTAGAGCGAGCCGGAATGTCTGATAAAGGTTCAATTACGGGTCTGTATACTGTGCTTGTTGACGGAGATGATTTTAATGAGCCTATAACTGATACAGCAAGAAGTATTCTTGATGGACATATTATGCTTTCAAGAAAACTCGGACATAAAAATCATTATCCGGCTATTGATGTGCTGCAGAGTATTTCGCGTTGTATGAGTCAGATTGCCGGAAAAGAACATAAGCGACTTGCGGGAAGACTAAAAAATGTGCTTGCCACATACAATGAAGCGGAAGATTTGATTAATATAGGTGCTTACAAGAAAGGCAGCAATAAAAATATAGATTATGCTGTTTCTAAAATAGATGCTGTAAATGCGTTTTTGATGCAGCAGACAGATGAAAAATTTGATTTTGAGAATGAAGTTAAGATGCTTTCGGAACTTTTTGAGGATTATGATTCATTTCAATCCGGGAAATAGGTAAAAAATGGCAAAGTTTAACTATAAGATGCAAAATATTCTGAATATTAAAATGAGACTGGAGACTCAGGCTAAAACCGAATTTTCGCAGGCTGCCGCAAAAGCTGCCGCTGAAGAAGAAACTATGAGAAAGCTTATTTTAAGAAAAAGAGAGTATGAGCAAAGGCTTAAGGAAATATCGACTGACAGGCTTGATGTAGATGAGTTAAGAAAAGGCAATGATGCTGTAAATGTGATGATGGAGCTTATGAAACAACAGGCACTTGCCTTAAGGATTGCACAGCGTAATTTAGAAAAAGCACGTGAAAAGTTAAATGAAACCATGCAGGAGCGAAAAATTCATGAGAAGCTTAAAGAAAAGGCATTTGAAGAATTTAAGCTTGAATTAAATGAAGAGGAAAAAAAAGAAATCGACCAGCTTGTAAGTTTTAATTACAACAACAATGACGAAGAAGATAAATAATGTTGAGTCGATGGTGAAGGGAGAAAATCATGGCTAAGAAGGCTAAAGACGTTGATGATATTAATGTTGAAGTAGACGAAAACGGCGATGAAGAAAAAGGCGGTGGTATAAGCAGCTTTTTTATTGCACTGATTATTATTGTTATATGGCTTGCTATTTTTGCACTGCTTATAAAGATGGATGTTGGCGGCGTTGGAACCATGCTCAGACCATTTCTTAAAAATGTACCGGTTATAAATATGATTTTACCTGAAGCCAGTGATGAGGAAGTTATGCAAGAGACGGGATACAAATATAAAAGTCTTGCAGAGGCGGTTGAGCGCATAAAGGTACTTGAAAAGCAGCTTGCTGATTATCAGAATGGCGAGAATATGTCTACGGAAGAAATTGACAGGCTTAAGGCAGAGATAGAAAGACTTAAGGTTTTTGAAGAAAATCAGGAGTATTATCAGGAACTGAAGGATAAGTTTGACAGGGAGATAGTTTTTAATGATAATGCTCCGGATATAGAAGAATATAAAAAGTGGTATGAAGAAATCAGCGCAGATAATGCAGCTGAGATTTACGAAGAAGTGGTAGAAAAGATACAGTACTCACAGAAGGTTAAAGACTGGGCAAGTACATATGCACAGATGGAGCCTGAAAATGCGGCAGCAATTCTTGAGGAAATGACAGGTGATACAGATTTGGTTGCTACTATTTTACTCAGCATGGAAGCAGAGGAGCGAGCAGCAATTCTTGCAGAGATGGATACTGTTTTTGCAGCAAAGCTTACAAAGATAATGTATCCATAGGCTGACAGATGTGTCTTATCATAGCACACATCAATAAATGGGTAAAAATGTCGGAAGCGGTTGAAGATTTTGTTAAAAATAAACAGACTTTATTCCGATATTTTTATATATGATTACAGGAGTGTTCAGTATGAATCAATCTGCGTAATCTATAATATTATAGAAAGGAGGTAGGACATGGTAAGTACAGCGATAGGTGCGGTAAAAAGCACAGGCGGAAGTGATAACCGTGTGTCGGGAATGAAAAATAATAAGGCTGTAAAAGAAAGCTTTGACAGTATAATTACTAAGTCAATAAGCAGTAATGCCGGTTCTTATGTTTCATCTCAAAAGACAACATTTGATAACAGTGTTCAGGCGAAACCTGTTACAAGGGCTGAAAATAAAGATGCTTCTTTTAAGGCAGATGATAATAATACAGTAAAGAACACATCTGATAATTTAAAGGATTCTGATTCAGTTAAAATTTCAGACGAAGATGCTTCAAAGGTTGAAGAAACTGTAAAAAAGATAGCTGATAAGATTAAAAAAGTTCTTGGAATCAGTGACAAAGATCTTGAAGAATACATGAAAATGTTAGGTTTTTCAATAGCGGATTTAATGCAGCCGGAAAATATGTTAAAGCTTGTTGTTGCAGCTTCAGGCGGCTCAGATGCTTTTTCTGTTTTGACCGATGAAAATATGCTTGCTTCTTTGAAAGAATTGACAGATTTTATCAATGGTCAGATGCAAAATCTTAAAAATCAGCTTGGTTTGTCAGATGAGCAGCTTCAAAAGGCTATTGCAGATATATCTGATGATTTTCTTTTAAATGATAATTCTTTAATTAATGCACAAGATTCTGCCGGAGTTAATGATACAGAAGCACAAAATCATGTAAATGGTGAAGAAATTAATGGAAATCCGGACAGTAATTCAGACGATGAACAGACACTTGAGCAGGTTATTGATTCAAAGCTTACGGTAAATTCTTCAAAGGAAATGTCATCACAGGATAAAAATGCCTCATACAACAGTTCTGACAGCAAAGATGGTATGTCGGCAAAAGATATTGCAAATCAGTCAGTCGGAGAAAATGCAGAAAATATGACGCAGAATATAACGCAGACATTTGAGACTGTGTTTAATTCAAATAACGGAAATGTTAATACGGTAAGCATTGTAAGACAGGTTGTAAATGCGATCAACATTACGACAACACAGACTGTTCAGAGTATGGAAATTCAGCTTACGCCTGAAAATCTTGGAAAAGTTAATCTGCTTGTTTCCGTTAAAGACGGTATTGTTACTGCACAGATAGTTACACAGGATGAGCAGGTAAAGCGTGCTATCGAAAGTCAGATTAATACGCTTAAAGAAACTTTTGAAAATCAGGGAATTAAGGTTGAGGCAGTTGAAGTGACTGTTCAAAGTAATAGTTTCAATAATGATTCAGGTTTTTCTGAGGCGGATAAGCAGAATAATTCATCAAAAGCAAGACGTAAGATTAATCTTGATGAGCTTGATGCATCCTTTGATGAGGAAGATGATGAGAAGCAGACGCTTCCGGTAAATGAGAACAGCAGTGTAGAATTTATTGCATAATGAATTATTTATGCGGAAAGGAGTTTAAATGATATTTTCAGATATTGTAAATGGTGTTGCAAATAATAATAACGCTAATTCAGGTCTTAGCTCGACACACAAAAATGATTCAAATAGTGCAGCAACACTTGATATTAATGATTTTTTAAAGCTTCTGGTAGCTCAGATGCAGTATCAGGATCCTATGCAGCCAAAGGATAATACTGAGTCAATAGCGCAGATGGCAGTATTTACTCAGGTTGAGGCTACTAATCAGATGAACAACAGGGTGGAGCAGCAGATGGCATCTTCTTTAGTAGGAAAGGCTGTTATCATGGCTACTAATAACAATGCGACAGGAATGGTTGCAGGTAAGGTTGATTATTGGGAAGTTATAGATGGAAAGGTTTATCTTGGAATCGGCGGAAAGCTTTATGATATTAAAGACCTCGATACTGTTATGGATGATAAATTTTTTGATCAGATTACAAAGCCTTCAGAGGATGATAAGGGTGATGGTAATGGCGATAAAGTTGACGGTAAAGATGATAAAACCGAAAACAGTGATACTGACATCAAGGATGAGGTAAGTCAGGATAAGTAGAGGAGTGATGTTATGTTAAATAATATTACAGCCGGTGGTTATACATCGATTCAGCAGGCAGCCGGTGCTGTTTCTAAAAGAAAAGGACAATGTTCGCTTAACACAGAAGCTTCTGCACTTTCTTTTGAGGATATATTAAAAAATCAAAGAAGTATAGAAGAAATTGCTGACAGTACTAAAGCTGAAGAATTGAAGTTTTCCAAACATGCAGATGCAAGACTCAGACAAAGAGATATTGCTCTTACTGATGAGCAGATAAAGAGGCTTACGGAAGGAACCAGAAAAGCCGGCATGAAAGGAATTAATGAGACACTGGTATTATTAGACGATATGGCTTTCATTGTTAATACTAAGAACAAGACGGTAGTTACAGCAATGGACCAGAATATGAACGAAGAAAATATTTTTACAAATATCGACGGAGCTGTTATAATTTAACCGGACCTTTTTAAGGAAGTTAAATTATCCCTGAATGACGGAAGGGATAAGCTATGGCAGAAGTCATAAATATACAGTCCGTGATTATTTTTTAAAAAACCGGAGGAAATAATATTATGATGAGATCAATGTATTCTGCTGTGTCAGGATTAAAGGCACATCAGACAAAAATGGACGTTATTGGTAATAATATTGCCAATGTCAACACGGTTGCTTATAAATCACAGGGAGTTACATTCAGAGATGTATTTTATCAGACAACACAGACTGCATCAGGTCCTAATGGAGAAAGTGGTAAAGGCGGTACTAACGCAAAACAGATTGGTCTTGGTTCATCTGTTGGCGCTATTTCAACTAACATTTCTTCACAGGGAGCTACAGAGCGTACAGATAATCCTTGGGATCTTATGATATCAGGTGATGCATTTTTTGTTGTAAATGAAGGTGGAAATACATACTTTACAAGAGCAGGAGATTTTACCACAGATATAAGCGGTGCGCTGGTAACACAGGCCGGAGCTAATGTTATGGGGTGGAAGGTTGATGAAAACGGTGAGGTTATAAAAGATAAAGTTCAGCCTCTTTACGTTACAAGTCCTGAATATATGTATACAGAACCAGCAAAAACAACGGGTGTTACTGTTACAGGTAATATAGATGCAAGATCAACAAGCAGCAGTGTATTTACAATCAATTTCTATGATGAACTTGGTAATGAATATCAGGCTTCGCTTACATTGGAATATAATGACGCAGGCGGCGGTGCAGGTGCACAGCCTGTAACTACATACACAATAAAAGGCGGAGCGGTTACAAAGAACGGTCAGCCTACAGGAATAACAATAGAGCCTGATACTGCAGACGGCGGCAGTGGTTCTTTTGAATTCAGCACGACAACAGGTAAAGCTATGGAAGGAATGGCAAATCTTTCCCTTGTACTTAAAGGAACAGGCGATGAGGCTATTGATGTAAATAATATCGGTACAAACAGAGGTGATGGTGAGTCTGTTTTGAAGCTTGATGCGTCAGGAATGACTATGTTTGCGGATCCTTCAGATATTGACAGCAAGACAGGTATTAAGGGTGAGGGAGCCGGTAAAGCTGTAGGTAAAATGAGTGCTGTGGGAATTAATGATGCAGGACAGATTGTTGCCAGCTACAGTAATGGTGATACGAAGGTCATAGGACAGATTGCAGTTACAACATTCCCTAACCCTGCGGGTCTTGAAAAGATTGGTGAAAATCTCTATGCAGCAACACTTAATTCAGGTACATTTGACGGTATCGGACAGGATGTTACAGAATCAGGCGGTTCTATCAGCTCTGGTTATCTTGAAATGTCAAATGTAGACCTTGCTGACCAGTTTACGTCTATGATTACTACACAGAGAGGATATCAGGCAAACTCAAGAATTATCACTGTTTCAGACAGTATGCTTGAGGAACTTATTAATTTGAAGAGATAATTCCTATTTCTGCAAAAAATGGGCACGAATTTTTCGTGCCCTATTTATTTTAAAATTCAGCAAAGATTGTCGAAAAAAGTTATAAATTTGCAGTATTATGTTGCAATAATTCTTTATAAGTGGTTTAATATATATAGTTGTTTTTTTGTATAAATGACGTGTATTTTGTATTTGTAAGTTAATAGAAGCATTTGTTAAGATTGTTTATGGAGGTGGACTTTTGATAAATGTGACCAGAATAAACGGTATGGGTTTTGTCATTAATGCGGAAATTATACAGACTCTGGAAGCTACGCCTGATACGGTAATTACTTTGACAACGGGTGCTAAGTACATAGTAAAAGAAAGCTGTGATGAAGTTATTGATAAAGTGATTGCGTATAAGAGAAAGATATTCTCAGGTCTGAATTAAATATATAAGAAATGGATGGTGTCGTGCAGTGGATATAGCTACACTTTTAGGATTAGTTTTAGGTTTTGTAATGGTAATTTTCGGTATTATATCAAGTGGCGGTGTTTCTGCCATTACAGATAGTTTTATTGATATACCATCAATTATTATTACGTTTGGAGGCTCTATCTCATGTCTTGTTGCCTCTTACACAATTAAAGAATTTATAAGCAATTTAAAAGGCATGAAGGTTGCATTCAAGGATCCTAAACTGGACCATGGTGCTATAATTTCACAGATAATTGATTTGTCAAATGTAGCAAGAAAAGAAGGTTTACTTGCTTTGGAAGAAGTTGCGGGGAATCTTGATGATGATTTTATGAAGAAAGGTATTCTTTTAATAGTTGATGGCACAGAGCCTGAACTGGTAAGAGGTATACTTGAAACAGAGCTTAATAATATGGATGAAAGACACAGAGGTGTTGCAGGATTTTTTGAAACATGGGCTTCCATGGCTCCGGCATGGGGTATGATAGGTACTCTTATAGGTCTTGTTAATATGCTTAAGAATCTTACGGATTCATCAACAATCGGTCCTAATATGGCTGTTGCACTTCTTACAACTTTATATGGTTCACTTATTGCAAACTGGTTGTGTTTCCCTGTTGCAAATAAGCTTAAGGGGATTAATGCAAAAGAGTATCAGATGAAAGAAATAGTTATTGAGGGATTGTTGTCAATTCAGGCCGGAGAGAATCCGAGGGTTATTGAAGAAAAGTTAAAGTCATTCCTTTCTCCAACAGTCAGAAGAGGAATATCGCCGGAAGAAGGTGAAATTTAATGGCAAAAAGACGTCCGGAGGATACATCACCTGGTTCTCCTATGTGGATGACTACGTTCAGCGATTTAATGAATTTACTTTTATGTTTTTTCGTTTTGCTGTTTTCAATGTCAACTGTTGATGCTGAAAAATTTCAGCAGATTGCGGCCTCTTTATCTGCTACTTTCAGTGTGCTGCCGGGAGGAGGTTCTACTGTCAGGGAAGAAGGTATTTTGGTAAGCAGCGGAGCAAGCCAGTTAAATGCTTTGAGTGCACAGTATTATAATGTAGGATTGAATACAGAAGGTGATGTTTCACAAGAGGTCGAGGATGCATATGAAAAAGTGCAGCAGGAGGGCCTTGCTGAATCGGAAAATATGGCAGAACAGATTGAAAGTGCTTTGGAAGATTCTAATTTATCAGATATAGTTGAAGTGACGGCTACAAGCAAGTATGTTGTACTGAATGTAAATGGTGCAGTCTTGTTTGACTCAGGCAAAGCTGAATTAAAGGCAAGTGCTGTTTCCATTATGGACAGAGTGGCTGATTCAATAAAACAATACGATGATAATCTTATATCTATAGAGGGACACACTGATAATGTTCCGATTTCTTCGTCAAAATTTCCAAACAATATGATGCTTTCTTTACACAGAGCTCATTCTGTTTTTGATTTTTTGGTCAATGAAAAGGGGTTTGATGAGAGTTCACTTATGTCTATGGGAAGAGGCGAAGCTGTTCCTATTGCTTCAAACTCTACAGCAGAAGGACGGGCACAGAACAGACGTGTTGAGATAAAAATTTATAATTCATTTTATAGTTAGAAGATTTTGTAGAAAGTATGTAGGAGGATAAGAATGAAGAAAAGCATGCTTAATGTTATAACACTTGCTTTAGTGCTTATTAATCTGGTGCTTACAGTGGTATTGACATTTTCATTGGTATCAACAAACAATAAGACAAATAATCTTATTTCAAAGGTTGCAAAGATAATTGATCTTGATGTCGGAGGGACATCTTCCGGAAGCGGAACAGGAAATGTTAATATTGATGATATCGAATATATTGATGTTATGAGTGGAGACAGCAATAGTATAACAGTGTCTTATACAGACGGTGGTAAAACACACTATGTTGTACTTAAGGTTACAATAGGGCTTAATAAAAAGTCAAAGGATTACGAAACCAAGTCAGTTAGTATTAATAATGGAATGAAGCTTATAGTAAGTCAGATAACAAATGAAGCTTTAAAATATAAATATGACAGTGTTGTTGCAAATAAGACAACTATAGAGAATAATCTTTTGTCAACATTAAGAGACCAGTTCCAGACTGAGATGATACACTCTGTTACATTGTCAGAAATATTAGTCCAGTAATTAACTTAAGTAAAATTAATTTGAAAAATACAAGATAAATATAATAAGGAGGTGAGGAAGATGGGTGAGGTCTTATCGCAAAGTGAGATTGATAACCTGTTAAAGGCCTTAAGTACAGGCGAGCTGGATATAGATGAAGCTAAGAATACAGAAGAAAAGCAGGTTAAAAATTATGATTTTGCAAGACCGTCAAAGTTTTCAAAGGAACATTTAAGAACCTTGGAAATTATATTTGAACATTTTGCGCGTTTGCTGGCAACCAATCTTCCAGCCTATTTACGTAAGTCAGTGACGGTTGATGTTGTTAATTCGGAGGTTGTTATTTATTCGGAATTTGCCAATGCATTATCAAATCCTGTTCTGCTTGGAGTAGTAGGAATGAGTCCGTTAAATGGCAATATTATTATGGAGATGGCATCAAATCTTGGGTTTGCGATTGTGGACAGATTGCTTGGAGGTGAAGGGAAATCTCTTGAAAAGGAAAGGGATTTTTCGGAAATTGAGTTATCAATATTGGAAAGGATTTTTTCGATTTGTGTAAACCTTATGCAGGAACCTTGGACGAATGTAGTAAAGATTTCGCCGAGACTTGAAAGAATAGAGACTAATTCGCAGTTTGCACAGATAATATCACCGAGCGAGACGATTGCCATTGTTACGCTGGAAATAAAAATCGGAGATATTGAAGGTCTTATGAATGTATGTCTTCCTTTTGATACTCTTGAGCCTGTTGTGGATAAGTTAAATACGAAGTATTGGTTCTCTACAATGAAAGAAAAGGATGACAATTCATATGAGGATATAATAGAAGGTGCTATAAACAGAGCAAAAGTGCCTATGAGAGCTGTACTTGGCACAAGCAGGATAAGTGTTGGAGATTTTACAAACCTTCAAGTAGGAGATATAATCAAGATTGACAAGAAAGTTGATCAGGAATTAGACGTATATGTTGGAAATATTAAAAAGTTCTTAGCGCTGCCTGGTTATTCTAATGACAAATATGCGGTAAGAGTTACAGAAATAGTTAGAGAGGAGAGTGAATAGGAGAATGGATGGCATGTTATCACAAGACGAGATAAATGCGTTGCTTAACGGTATGAATTCAGATGCAGATGTGCAGACATCAGAGAAAACAGGAGGAACGCTTGCAGATGATGTTGTGGAAGAGTTTGTTCTCTCAGACACTGAAAAGGATGCTGTAGGAGAAATTTCTAATATAAGCATGGGAACTGCAGCTACTACTCTTAGTTCCTTGCTCAGCCAGAAGGTAAATATTACAACTCCTTCTGTATCAGTAGCAAGGTGGGAAGATCTTTCTGTAAGATATGACAGGCCTTGCGTTATGCTCCAGATATGCTACAGAGAGGGTATAGATGGTAACAATGTTCTTATTTTAAAGGAAAGAGATGTAAAAATAATCACTGATTTGATGATGGGAGGTCCAGGACAGGCCGATGATGATGATGAGCTTACAGAGCTTCATCTGAGTGCAATAGGTGAGGCAATGAACCAGATGATGGGGTCAGCAGCTACATCTTTGTCATCAATGTTTAACAGAAAGATTGATATCAGTCCGCCTGTTGCAAATATTATTGATACATACAGCGATAGGACAGAAGGATTGCCGGGCTTTTTGTTGGATTCATTTGTTATGGTTGCATTTAAAATGCAGATAGGTGATTTAATAGATTCTGAAATTATGCAGCTTTATCCTATAGATTTTGCAAAGGAATTGCTTGAATTGTTTATGCCTCATGATGAGCCGGCAAAAGAGCCGGAGCAGGCATCTGAGGAAAAAACAGTACCTTCGAATAATACACCTCAGATGCAGCCTCAAATGCCGCAGGAGAATGAAATGCCGCATCCGGAAGCGCAGATGAACATGGGAATGCCTCCATATGGATATGCACCTCAGATGAACATGGGAATGCCTCAAATGCCGCCATACGGATATGCACCTCAGATGCCACCGTATGGATATGCACCTCAGATGCAGCCTCAAATGCCGCAGGACGTCAATGTTGCGCCTGCTTCATTCCAGCCTTTTTCAAACGATTTAGGTGCGTTGTCGCAGAAGGAAAATATTGATTTGATAATGGATGTTCCGCTTGAAGTAAGTGTTGAGCTTGGAAGAACCACAAAATCAATAAAGGATATTTTGGAATTTTCGCCGGGTACTATTGTTGAACTTAATAAAATTGCAGGCGAAGCAATAGATGTTTTGGTGAATGGAAAATATGTGGCCAAAGGTGAAGTAGTGGTTATTGAAGAAAGCTTTGGTGTTCGTATTACAGAAATAATCAAAGATAAATAATCATTTAATAAAAAAACAGTAGGAAAATGGCGACAAATGTTGTATAATATGACAATGGATTTTATATGAAGTAATTTTTACGAATTATTCAAGATAGGAGAAACAAAAATATGGCAAAGAACATTTTGATTTGCGATGATGCAGCGTTTATGAGAATGATGATAAAGGATATTCTTACAAAAAACGGTTACAATATTGCAGGAGAAGCTGAGAATGGAGCCAAAGCAGTAGAAAAATATTCTGAATTAAAGCCGGATTTGGTGCTTATGGATATTACTATGCCAGAGATGGATGGAATAGAAGCTCTGAAGAAGATAAAGGCTGCCGATCCTAATGCTTCAGTAATTATGTGTTCTGCAATGGGACAGCAGGCTATGGTTATTGAGTCAATTCAGTCTGGTGCAAAGGATTTCATTGTTAAACCATTTCAGGCTGACAGAGTAATTGAAGCTGTACAGAAAGTTGTGGGCTGATGCTGCTAACAATTGGTTCAAGCAGATTTGAAGCCTTTGTGCAGTTGTTGACTTTGATTGTTGTATTTGCCATTGTTTTGGGACTTACTTATTTTGCAACAAGATATGTCGGCAATTTACAGAAAGAAAAGCTTTCTGGCAGCAATATTAAAGTCTTAGAGACTTTGAGAATTTCAAATACAAAGTATATACAGATTGTTAAAATCGGCAGTAAATGTTTTGCTATAGCAGTTTGTAAGGATACTGTTACATATTTATGTGAATTAGATGAAGAAACCTTGGTGTATAAGGATTCTTCAGGTCAGTTTAAATCTGAAAGCTTTAAGGCAATATTAGATAAGTTTAAGAAAGACAAGCCGGAAGATTAGGCAGGATTAAATATTATGTTGCGATTTTTGAAAAAGCACAGAAAGAAAGTTTTCAAAACATCATTGCTTTTGTCAGCTTTTTTTGCTGTTTGTGCTGTATGTGTGAATGTAGTGTATGCAGCTGAAGCTGCTAATGATGATAATTTGATTAGCATTGGTATATCAGCAGGTGATGGTTCTGATTTGGCAAGTGTTTTGCAGATGCTTTTGGTGCTTACTGTCATTACATTGGCTCCGTCTATTCTGATGATGCTTACCTCTTTTACAAGAATTGTTGTTGTATTGCATTTTACAAGAGCTGCAATAGGTACACAGACAGTTCCGCCAAATCAGGTTATTGTAGGTTTGTCTTTATTTTTGACTATTTTTATTATGGCGCCTACATTTAATGAAGTATATACAGGTGCGATACAGCCGCTCTCAAATAATGAGATAAGTGCCGAGGAAGCTTTTGAAACAGGTATACAGCCGGTCAGGGAGTTTATGTTAAAACAGGTGTCTACTAAGGATTTGGACACTTTTTTAAAGATAGCCGATTATGAAGAAGGCTCTATAAAATCAGAGGATGATATTCCCCTTGAAGTGCTTATACCAAGCTTTATAATAAGTGAATTAAGAATAGCGTTTATTATTGGATTTTTAATATATCTGCCATTTATTATTATTGATATGGTTGTGTCATCGACACTTATGTCAATGGGTATGATGATGCTTCCGCCGACAACTATTTCTATGCCATTTAAGATATTGCTTTTTGTCATGGCTGATGGCTGGAATCTGGTTATCGGAAATCTTATGACTACATTTAATTGACGGGTTTGTATATTTATTGTGAAAGGAAAATGATAAGTTATGAGTGCCGGAGATCTTATATCTATAGCAAGAGAGACAATATGGGTGATTATAAAAACGTCAGTTCCTGTTTTGCTTGTTTCCATGATTGTGGGACTTATAATAAGTTTATTTCAGACCCTGACTTCAATACAGGAACAGACACTTACGTTTGTTCCGAAGCTTTTGGCGATTATGATAGCTCTTATGATTATGGGCTCATGGATGATTAATGAGATTGTTGCGTTTATGAATTTTTTGTGGGGAAATTTTGCTCAATATATAAGTGGGTAGTTTTAAGTTAGCGATGATTGATTTTGAGTTTGGTTTAGCACAATTTGAAATTTTTATTTTAATACTTATGCGCATCGCTTCATTTGTGTACGTTGCGCCTATTTTTAATACTGCAAACACACCGCGGCGGGTAAAGGTGGCGTTTGCATTTTTTTTAGCTGTGCTTGTATACAGCATTAATCATGATATGTCAGTAGAATATCAAGGAGCTATTGAATATGCTACCATAGTATTAAAGGAAGTGGTGGTTGGGCTGCTTTTAGGAGCTATGGCCTCTTTTTGCGTTCAAATAATAATGTTTTCCGGTAAGATGATTGATATGGATGTAGGTCTTGCTATGGCTGAAATTATGGATCCTACAACACATATTCAGGTGGGTATACTCGGAAATTTTTACTATTACATGCTGTTGATGCTGCTTTTGATTTCAGGCTTGCATCAGTATCTTATTGCAGCTATTGTGGAGACATATAATGTCATTCCCATAGGGAAGGTTACATTTTCTATGAGTATTTATCAGGAAGTTGTCGGCTTTATGTCTGATTATTTTATTATAGGCTTTAGAATTGCACTTCCTATATTTGCGGCAACACTGGTGCTTAACTGCGTGCTTGCAATATTGGCAAAGGTTGCGCCGCACATGAATATGCTTATAGTAGGTATGCAGCTAAAGATATTTGTAGGTATATTTGTAGTATTTTTTACGGTTATTATGCTGCCGGCAGTATCAACTCTTATAGAAGACCAGATAAGAAGTCTGCTTGCGTCTTTAGTGAGGGGGATGAGCCCATGATATTTATAGAATATAATCTTCAGTTTTTTGCAAAGGATGGTCCGGGCGGTGAAAAGACTGAACCGGCGACATCTAAAAAGCTTGAAGATATAAGAAAAGAAGGACAGGTTGCAAAAAGTAAAGAGCTGATAATGTCTGTGTCACTTTTTGCAATGTTTTTAATTATTAAAATTTATGTCGGAAAAGTAGGGGAGAAGCTTATAGAAGCTTTTTCAAATTTCTACAATACTTTTTCGTTAGTAGCGGATTCAAGCTCTCAGGGTTATCCTATGAGTTTAGCGGTGGCCTCTGTTGGAGAGGTCTTTATGGAGATTGTCAGCATAACAGCTCCGATTTTTTTAGTTGCAATAGTTGTCGGAATACTTTTAAATGTAATTCAGCAGAAATGGATGGTGACAGCTAAGCCGCTTAGGCCGAAATTCAGTAAAATAAATCCTTTAAGCGGCTTTAAGCGGCTTTTTTCGGTGAAGCAGCTTATGGAGCTTATAAAATCCATAGCTATGCTTCTTGTAATAGGAATAATGGTTTATGTTACAATAAAAGATAAAGTCGGTTTGCTGCTGACATTTTATGATGTTTCATTGTATAGGGCAATTGCTCTTGTTGGTGAAGTTATTGTTGAGCTTGGAATGAAAATAAGTGCCTTTTTTCTTGTTATAGGTTTCGCAGACCTGTTTTATCAAAGATATAAATTTAAGACGGACAACATGATGACAAAGCAGGAAGTAAAGGATGAATATAAGAATGCGGAAGGAGATCCGCAGGTCAAAGGCCAGATAAGGCGTAAAATGCAGGAAATTTCAAGGCGCAGAATGATGCAGCAGCTGCCTGAGGCTGATGTTGTAATTACAAACCCTACGCATTTTGCCGTGGCGTTAAAATATGACCCTAATCAGGGAAAGGCTCCAGTTGTTATTGCTAAGGGAGCAGATTATCTAGCCTTTCAGATAAAGGATAAGGCTAAAGAATATAATATAGAGATTGTTGAAAATAAGCCTCTTGCGAGGATATTATATCATAATGTTGATATAGGAATGGAGATCCCTCCGGAACTGTATCAGGCAGTGGCTGAAATTCTGGCCAGAGTATTAAATCCTGAAATAATGGGGTGACAAATAATACTGTTGAGATTATGAAATCGGTTGAATACTCTGCATAAAAATGATAAAATAAAATGATTGATTTTGCATTTGATTAATTTAAAGTACAGGAAGGAGAAAAGAGCTATGAACTTAAAGAAGAATGACTTGTTTATGGGCGCATATCTGTTAGCAGCAGTGCTCTTCTTTATTATTTCTATTCCTTCGTGGCTTTTGGATATTTTGCTTGCACTTAACATAGCAGTATCGCTTATTATACTTTTTAATGCGCTTTATGCAAAAGAAGTGCTTGATATGGCATCATTTCCAACGATGCTTTTGTTCACCACAATTTTTAGAATTTCGCTTAATGTATCTTCAACAAAGCTTATTCTGCAAAAAGGCGATGCAGGTAAGGTTGTAGATACGTTCGGTGCTTTTGTAGGCGGCGGAAATCTCGTTATAGGCGTAATTATATTTATAGTTCTTATAATTATACAGTTCATAGTTATCAATAAAGGTTCTGAGAGAGTTGCGGAGGTAACGGCAAGATTTACTCTTGATGCCATGGCAGGAAAGCAGATGGCTATCGATTCAGATCTTAATACAGGTGCCATAACAGATAAGGAGGCAGCTGAGAAGAGACGCAAGCTTCAGCAGGAGAACAGCTTCTTTGGTTCAATGGACGGTGCAACAAAGTACGTAAAGGGAGATGCGACAGCCGGACTTATTATAACTGCCATAAATATTGTCGGCGGTATAGTGATGGGAATGATATACGGCGGCCTTGATATAACGGAGGCTTTAAATAAATATACAATACTTACAATCGGTGATGGTTTGTGCAGCCAGATACCTTCACTTCTTATATCATTGGCAACAGGTATTCTTGTAACAAAAGCTTCAAGTGACGGAGAGCTTGGTGATGAGATGGTCGGACAGCTGTTCTCAATCGACAGGGTTCTTACAATGGTAGGTATTGCCATGGCTTTTCTAGGTGTGGTTACACCTTTGCCGGTTTATATATTTGTACCTTTTGGTATTGCACTTATAGTTTATGGACGAAAGCTGTCAACGAAGCAGGGAGAAGCAAAGGTCGAGGAAGAGGTGGAACGAGAGGAGACGGAGGCACAGGAAATCAGACGTCCGGAGAATGTTGTTTCACTTCTTAATGTGGACCCTATAGAACTTGAATTTGGTTACGGAATTATTCCGCTGGCAGATGTAAATCAGGGCGGGGATTTGCTTGATCGTGTTGTAATGATAAGAAGACAGGTTGCGTTGGAGCTTGGAGCAATCGTTCCTATCATAAGATTAAGGGATAATATACAGCTTAATCCTAATCAGTATGTAATTAAGATAAAGGGTATACAGGTAAGTGAGGGAGAGATACTTTTTGACCATTATATGGCGATGAATCCGGGGTATGTCGAGGAAGAAATTACAGGTATTCCTACATTTGAACCGTCATTCCACCTGCCGGCAATATGGATTACGGAAAGTCAGCGTGAGCGCGCGGAGTCGATGGGATATACGGTTGTTGATCCGCCTTCGATTATAGCTACACATCTTACAGAGGTTATCAGACAGCATATAGCAGAGCTCCTTACAAGACAGGATGTACAAAATCTTATTAATAATGTCAAGGAAAATAATCAGGCACTTATTGATGAACTTGTTCCTAAACTTTTGGGAATAGGTGAGATACAAAAGGTTCTTCAAAATCTGTTGGAGGAGGGAATATCCATAAGGGATCTTGTTACAATATTTGAGACGCTCGCAGACCATGCTTCTGTAACACGAGATACGGATATTCTGACAGAGTATGTGAGACAGAGTTTAAAGCGGGCTATTTCAGGTAAGTTTTTTACACCGAATGAGGTCACAAACGTAGTCACTCTTGATCCGGGGCTGGAACAGGAAATTATGGGAGCAGTTAAGAATACAGAACAGGGGTCTTATCTTGCATTAGATCCTGAGCGTGTAAAGAAAATAATGGCGAATTTAGGAGAGGCGTTAAAGAAGCTTGAGGATATGGGAAAGGCACCTATTGTAATAACTTCACCTATTGTCAGATTATATTTTAAGAAGCTTGCTTCGGATTACTATAAGGATATAATTGCGATTTCATATAACGAGGTGGAATCGAATGTTGAATTACAATCAGTTGGGATGGTGACGGCGTAAATGATAGTAAAAAAATTTCAGGCTGCGACAGAAACAGAAGCTATTATGAAAGCAAAGGAAGAACTCGGCAGCAAAGCAGTTGTTTTAAATGTTAAGACACTTAAGCAGAGAGGAATATTCAGACTTATAAAAAAAGATGTTGTAGAAATAACTGCGGCACTTGAGGAAGATGAATTTATCAATGGTATAAACAGAAACAGGCCGGCTTTTGATAATCATATAGCAGCGGCAGGAAAGCCGGTAAGAAGCTCAAATTACGAAGCAGCAACCGCAGAACCTAAAAATGGCGGCATAAATCTTGTTGCTAATGAGAATATACAGCTTAATCCGGAGACAGCAGCTTTGGAACAAAAGCTCGACTCGCTGCACAGTCTTTTGCAGACACAGATTAATGCTGCGTCAGATTTAAGAAATGAAGGAAGCAATGAGATAAAAGATGATGATTTTATAGATGAGGGGCATCGAATTGTAAAAGAGCGCGAAAATAAAAATATGAAGTTTTTAAGACTCATATATAATAAACTTATCGACAATGAAGTTAATGAAAAGTATGCTAATCAGATTATAGATGATATAGAAAGTTCGTTAAAGAAAGAGTCAAATATTGACAGCATACTTTCAGCAGTATATCAAAAAATCATACTTAAGCTTGGAGAGCCTAATAGTATTGTTTTAAAAGATAAGCCGAAAGTAGTATTTTTTATAGGGCCTACAGGTGTTGGTAAGACAACTACAATAGCTAAAATAGCATCGAAATTTAAGCTTGATGATAATGCGAAGGTTGCATTTATAACATCGGATACATACAGGATAGCAGCGGTTGAGCAGCTAAATACCTATGCTGCGATTATCGACAGTCCGGTAAGCGTAGTGTATTCGCCGGAGGAGCTTGGTGAATATCTTGAGGATTACAAAAATTATGATTTGATTATGGTTGATACTGCCGGAAGATCGCATCATTGTGAAGAACAGATGACGGAGCTTGAAGATTTGCTTGATAAGGCTGAGGAATACAGAGACAGATTTGATATAGATATTTATCTTACGCTCAGTATTACAACAAAGTATAAGGATCTTGTAAATATTACCGAAAGATATAAGGATATTAAGGGTTGGTCTGTTATATTTACAAAGCTTGATGAGACATGTGCACTTGGAAATGTTTTAAATATCAGAATGCTTACAGGTGCGCAGCTTTCATATACAACTACAGGACAGAATGTTCCTAATGATATAGAAATAATAAATCAGCAGGCATTGGCTAAAAAAATTCTGGGAGGTAATGAGTGATGGATCAGGCACAAAATCTCAGAAATATAATAAAATTCCAAAATCAGAGACCTGTGACTAATGCGAGAGTTATCGCAGTCACAAGCGGTAAGGGCGGTGTCGGTAAATCAAACACTTCGGTAAATATAGCATTACAGTTTAGAAAACGCGGAAAGAGAGTAATAATTCTTGATGCTGATTTTGGGCTTGCAAATGTTGAGGTTATGTTTGGAATTATTCCCCAATATAATCTTGGGGATTTGATGTACCGCGGAAAAGAAATAAAAGATATAATTACACAGGGGCCTGAGGGAGTAGGATTTATTTCAGGCGGTTCAGGCATAGCAAAGCTTGTAAATCTTGAAAATGAGCAGATTAAAAGACTTGTGGGAAAGCTTTCTGAGCTTGAGGATTATGCCGATGTGATAATAATTGATACAGGAGCAGGAATATCACCGGCAGTCATGGAGTTTCTTACAGCAAGTCCTGAAACTATACTTGTAACAACACCGGAGCCTACTTCAATAACAGATTCATATTCGCTTCTTAAAGCTTTAAGTATGAATGAAAATTTTGATCCTAATTATTCAAAAATAAGAATGATAGCAAACAGAGTGTCAAGTGAGCAGGAAGGCAGAAAGGTGCATGAAAAACTTAATGCTGTTGTTACAAGATTTTTAAACATTGATATGGAATATCTTGGCACGATACTCTATGATGAAAGTGTTAACAAGGCGGTTATGAAGCAGAAGCCTGTTTCGCTTATGTATCCTAATTCAAATGCAGCACATTGTTATGCCAAAATAGTTGATGCATTGGAAGATGGCAACAGACTGACATCTGATTCGGGCATCAGAAGATTTTTTAAGTCAATATTTTCAAGAAAAATTGCAGACTGAAATTGTATAAATCTAACATTGCGATATTAAAAATATTATTTATACTAACCGAAAGGACGTGAGATTATTATTAAAAATCAGGTTTTAAGAGTTGGTGATAAGATAGAATTAAAAATAATAAAGACACGCTCAGGATTGACGCCGGCAGAAGAAAGAGTTTATGTAAGTCAGATATTGGATATGCATAAAGAAAAAATAACGGCTGCAATGCCGATTTACGAGGGACATATTATACCGCTTGAAGTAGGTTCCGTACTTGAAACATATTTTTATACGGCAAAAGGTATTTTTAAGACTGAGTGTATAATTCAGACAAGAGGACGGGAAGAAAATGTTCATATTATGGTATTGTCTTTGCTTGATGATATAAGCAAATATCAGCGCAGAGAATATTACAGATTGCCTTGCAATATTGAAGTGGAAGTTACACCAATGCATGTGACGGAAGTCATAAGCTATTCTAAAGAGCATGTTATGCCGCAGGAAATGATGAATGAAATGATAAAAGGCATGATTATTGATTTAAGCGGCGGCGGAATAAAGATTGTAACAAAGATGGAGTTCAGGAAAAATGATTATCTGGCAGTAAAATTTTTTATAAATTTAGACTCCGGGTTAAAAGAAATTAAATTGATAGGAAGAGTTGTGGCGTCAATACAATCCCCTAATGACAGACATTATTACTACAATCGTGTTCAGTTTAAAGAAATATCGATGGAAATAAGAGATTCAATAGTCAAATACATATTTGAACAGCAAAGAAAAATACAGCAGAAGGAAAGGGGCTGGGGCTATGGCGAAGAAAATATTGATAATTGATGATTCTGCACTCATGAGAAGGGTTATATCTGATATAATAAAGCAAAGTGATGATTATGAAGTTGCTGCAATAGCAAAAGACGGGCTTGAGGGCTTTGATTTGATTGTTTCAAATCCTGATATGTACAGTGCAATAATTCTCGATATCAATATGCCTAAGATGAATGGGCTTGAATTATTGGAAAAACTGCAAAAAAACAGAATTGAGCAGACAGTCATAGTAGTCAGCACAGTTGCAAAGGAAGGTGCCAAGGAGACAATCAGGGCATTGGAGCTTGGTGCGTTTGATTTTGTAACAAAGCCTGAAAATTATATTGAGACTAAGGGAGAGGCTTTTAAGACAAGAATTCATGAAATGCTTGATGTAGCTACAAATTCAGGACTACATTCAGTACATATAAGAAGAAAGTCTGTAGATAATACCTCTTACTTAAACAGAACAAATATTGCAGAAAGAAGCCTGCTAAGAACAGCAGCACAGCGAAGCACAGGCAATGAGTCGCTGCTTGATTTCAGAAGAAAGACACAGCAGATAAGCGCGGCAACGGCTAACAGGCAAATTATTGACAGTGCTAAGTTTTCCGGCATAAAACCGGGAAAAAGCAAAATTGTTGCTTTGGCATGTTCTACAGGAGGACCAAAATCATTACAGCAGGTTATTCCGTTGCTTCCGGCAAATCTTGATGCGCCTGTAGTATTGGTACAGCATATGCCGGCAGGATTTACAGCTTCACTTGCACAGCGTCTTGATGAAATGAGTGACATTACCGTAAAAGAAGCTGATGACGGAGAGGAGCTTGTAAAAGGCACAGTTTACATAGCACCGGGAGGAAGACATTTAAGAGTGGCAAGAAATGGCGGAAAGCATTATATAAAGCTGAGCGATGAGCCGGCTGTAGAAGGTTTAAGGCCATGCGCTAATCTGATGTATAATTCTTTGGAAAATTCAACGTATGATGAACTGACCTGCGTAGTGCTCACAGGAATGGGAGCAGATGGAACAAATGGAATAAAAGGGCTGGCAGCCCGTCATAAAAAAATACATGTTATCGCACAAAATCAGGATACATGTGTTGTTTATGGAATGCCTAAATCAATAATTAACTCAGGCCTTGCAGACAGTGTTGTTCCGCTGTCGCAGGTGGCCGAAGAAATAACGAAAAACGTGGGGGTATCTTAAGATGGATGTAAGCCAATATTTAGAAATCTTTATCGATGAATCAAATGAACATTTAGAGAGCCTTAGTGATCAGTTGATGATCCTTGAAAAGGAACCTGACAACAGCGACACAATCAATGAAATATTCAGAGCCGCACACTCATTAAAGGGTATGGCAGGTACTATGGGCTATAAGAGAATGCAGAATCTTACTCATAATATGGAGAACGCATTTTCAGAAGTAAGAAATGGTAATGTAAAAGTTAACTCAGCTTTAGTTGATGTACTTTTCCAGTGTCTTGATGCGCTGCAGGCATATGTGTCAAATATACAGCAGTATCAGGATGAGGGTACAGAGGATAATAAGGCAATTTCAGATGCACTTAATGCATTTGTGGCATCAGGCGGAAAGAGTTTGGAGCCTGAGCTTAAACAGGATAATGCGCAAGCCACAAACACAGCTTCTGCTGATGATAATTTTGTGTTTGCAGAACATGAAATTAAGGCTGTAAATGAAGCTATAAAGAGAGGAATGCATGCATATAAAATACGTGTTTCAGTAGATGAAAACTGTATACTTAAAGCAGCAAGAGCATTTCTTGTATTTAAAAATCTTGAGGGACATGGCGATGTTATTAAGTCAGAACCGTCTGTTCAGGATATTGAGGATGAAAAGTTTGATTTTGATTTTACTATAGCTATTGTTACAGAAGAAAGTGAAGATCAGATTACAAAGATAATCAAAAGTGTTTCAGAAATAAAATCAGCTGTTTCTGAAGAGCTTTCGGCATTTCCGGTGGAGCCTGAAACTCAGCATAGTGATGAAAATGAAGTAAGTGCGACAGCAGTTAAGGAAGCACCTGTTGAAAAGAAAGCTGCTCCGTCAGTATCAAAGAACAGTCCGTCAAACGGCACAAATGCAGCTAAGGCTAAGCCTGTCGGACATACAGTACGAGTAGATATAGAAAAATTAGATGTCTTAATGAATCTTGTCAGCGAGCTTATTATAGCAAAGAACGGCCTTGTATCTGCGACATCATCAGAGGACGGAGAAAGTTCTAATGTAAACCAGAATTTTAACGAGCAGATTGAATATCTTGAAAGAGTTACAACAAATCTTCATGAATCAGTTATGAAGGTACGAATGATGCCTATTGAGACAGTTGTAAGCCGTTTTCCGAGAATGATTAGAGATTTAAGTAAGAAGCTTGGTAAGAAGATGGAACTTTATATGTCAGGTGAAGATACAGAGCTTGATAGAACAGTTATTGATGAAATAGGCGATCCGCTTATGCATCTTTTAAGAAATTCAGCAGATCACGGACTTGAAAGTGCGGAGGTTAGAAAAGAACGCGGAAAGAGTGAAGTGGGCTCTATTTTCCTTGATGCATATCAGGATGGTAATAATGTTGTTATAGAAGTAAGAGATGACGGTGCCGGAATTGATGTTGAAAAGGTAAGAAATAAAGCTGTAACTAAAGGAACTATTACAGAAGAGCAGGCTGCTTTAATGAGCGATAAGGAAATAATAGATTTACTGTTTAAACCAAGCTTTTCTACAGCTGAAAAGGTTACTGACGTTTCTGGAAGAGGTGTGGGGCTTGATGTCGTTAAATCAAAGATTGAAGCTCTTGGCGGTGATGTAGAAGTCAAGACAGCTTATGGACAGGGCAGTACATTTATAATAAGACTTCCGTTGACGCTTGCCATCATACAGGCTCTTATGGTCAGACTCGGAGATGAGAAGTATGCTATTTCACTTGGCTCAATACAGACCATAGAGGATATTCCTGTAAGTGAAATTAAGTATGTTCATGCAAAAGAGGTTATTCATTTAAGAGGAAATGTAATTCCGCTTATAAGATTAAGAGATGTTTTAGAGGTTCCTGGTGAGCATGAGGAACAGGAAAATATTACTGTTGTTATTGTGAGCAAGGGTGACAAGCAGGCAGGTCTTGTTGTGGACAGCCTTATCGGACAGATGGAAATAGTAATTAAGTCTTTAGGTAAATATATCAGCATTAATAAGATGATTAGCGGAGCAACTATATTAGGAGATGGTTCAGTAGCTCTTATCATTGATGCAAATGCACTTGTATAAATTATCGGAAAGGAAAAGGTGGCCATCTATGGAAGAAGTAAAAACAATAGAAAAAGCAGAATTAGATGAAACTGCTGTGCAGTATATAGTTGTAAAAATAGGCAATGAGCAGTATGGCATCAATATACAATATATTGATAATATTGTCAGAAGCCAGAGAATAACGAGAGTACCTAAGTCGCAGTCATATTTTAACGGTGTAATTAATCTTAGAGGAGAGATTATTCCGGTTATGAGCATAAGACTGAAGCTTGGTCTTGAGAAAGATGAATTTACTGACAAGACAAGAATAATAATTATTAAAGTTGATACTGCTACAATCGGTGTTATTGTAGATCAGGTTAAAGAAGTAGTTACACTTGATGCAGAAGATACAGAAAAGCTTAACAGAACATCTATGGATGATGCGGCTTCAAAGTATATCAGCGGAATCGGTAAAAACAAAGGGGAGCTGATATCACTTCTTGATATAGTTTCATTGATTGAGGAAAATTAATTGTATATCAGGACAGCTGGTTTAACTTATGGAGGGTGTAATGTCAAAAATAAATCTTGAAAGTTTGGACGATATGCAGTATGACGTATTGAAAGAAATTGGCAATATTGGAGCAGGCAATGCGACTACAGCGTTGTCAAGAATGCTTAACATTAAAGTTGATATGTCGGTTCCTAAGGTTGCACTGCTTCCTTTTAATCAGATTGCTGATGTTGTCGGTTCAGAAGAGCAGATAGTAGTTGGTATTCTGCTCGGTATTGAAGGTGATATTGACGGAATGATGATGTTCCTGTTTGATATGCGTTCAGCACATCATCTTGTCAATATGCTTATGATGAAGGATATATCAGAGAATGAAGATGATGGGGAAAATTCATTTTCGGAAATGGATATGTCAGCACTCAATGAGATTGGCAATATAGTTTCAGGGTCATATCTTGGGGCATTATCGGGACTTACAGGTATGAAGATGATAAGTACTGTTCCAAGTCTTACTGTAGATATGGTTGGGGCGCTTCTTAGTGTTCCGGCTGCTGAATTCGGAAAATACGGAGATAAACTGCTTATGATTCAGTCACAGTTTGGCGAAAATGATTTTGTTACAGGATATTTTTTGTTAATTCCGGAATTGGATTCTTATGACAAAATTCTAACCTCTCTTGGTATGTGATATAGGGGAACAACATTGATGTTGTTTAAGGATGGAAGATAAAGTTATGATGGAAAATATGATTAAAGTCGGTATGGCTGATTTGAAAGTTTGTAAAAGTCCGGATGTGCTGACTACTTTGGGACTCGGCTCATGTGTCGGAGTTGCATTATATGATCCGGTTTCTAAGGTTAGCGGATTGTTGCATTGCATGCTGCCGGACAGTACTCAGATAAGAAATAATTCCAACCTGGCGAAGTTTGCAGACACAGGGATTGACGAACTGATAAGACAAATGCAGTCGCTCGGTGCTAATAAGAGCAGACTTGTGGCTAAGCTTGCAGGCGGTGCTCAGATGTTTGCAATGACATCTGCAAATGATTCTTTGCGTGTGGGTGAGCGTAATGCGGAAGCAGCTAGAAAGAAGCTAAAAGAATTAAATATCAGAATATTGTCGGAAGACTGCGGACTTAATTACGGTAGAACAGTTGAGTTTTATTCGGAAACAGGAAATTATGTTATAAAGTCTGTCGGTAAATCTATTAAAACAATATAACGAGTTTGCTCTTCGGGGTGGAGGTAAGCATGAAGAAATTTAGAAATTTACCTGCAATAGTAACTTTATTGGCAGGTTTTATTGCTTGTGTCATAATGATAAAGGACAGATACGAGCTTGTCGGTTTTTTATGGAGACTTGTATTGGTAATGGTGGTATTTTATGCATTCGGCCTTTTGATTAGTGTAATCTTAAACGTAGCTTTTAAGGAAGCTGAGAAGAAAAAAGAAGGCGAGACACAAGAAGATGATGCAGAAAATGAAGAAGATACACAGGAACAGTCATCAGAAGTACAAAAAGACAAGACACAGGAAGATAAATTACAATAATTTTTATCATTTGGTGTATAACTTTTAAATGACAAAAGTTGGGGGCAACAATTATGGATGAAGCGGGCAAGGACAAGCTTTGGCAAAATTATATAAAAACACATAGTGCAGATATAAGAGAACAGCTTATCTTAGAATACGCGCAGCTTGTAAAATTAGTTGCCGGACGATTGAGTATGTATCTTGGTTATAATGTTGAATATGACGATTTAGTCGGATATGGTATTTTTGGGCTTATAGATGCTATTGAAAAATTTGATTACGGTAAAAATGTAAAGTTTGAAACGTATGCAAGTTTAAGAATCAGGGGAGCTATATTAGATCAGATACGTAAAATGGACTGGATTCCGAGGTCATTAAGGCAGAAGCAGAAAAAAATAGATGCAGCGATGACTAAGATAGAAACACAGCTTGGAAGGCCGGCTACAGACGAAGAGCTTGCTGCAGAGCTTGAAATTACGGTTGATGAGTTGTTTAACTGGCAGGGACAGACAAAAATGTCAAATCTTATTTCATTGGATGAATATACGGAAGAAGGCAGCGAAGCTAATATGGAAGCTGTTGGAAATGCACATTTTGATTGTCCTGAAGAAGCAGTTGAAAAAGAAGAATTAAAAAAGATGATAGTTGATGCAATGGAACTTCTTACAGAAAAGGAACGCAATGTTGTGGCTTTATATTATTATGAGGAAATGACATTGAAAGAAATAAGCATTATACTTGAGGTTTCAGAGTCAAGAGTTTCACAGCTTCATACAAAAGCATTAAATAAAATGCGGCAGAAGCTTGGAATATACATAGGGGTTTTAGTATAGCGGCATAAATATGGGAATGTGTAATTATTATAATGTAGGAGTAGATGATTGTAATGAGAAGGTGTACAAGAGGATATTTTGAATTTGAGTCAAAGCTGGACGGACTTTATTTAACAGTTTATCCGCCTGTTGAGGGGGATAAGCCTGTTAATGTAGGGGAACTTATGTTTTATATTGATGCGAAAAAGATTACAGATTGTAATGTTTCATTGTTTTCTGATGCATGTATTAAAGGTGCGGTTGAAGAATGCAGGGTGAAGGTTTCTGAGAGTGCTCCGTTGGCATCTCAGGAATTTGGAAATTACAGTATGAGTTTTGACTGCATGACTTTGGAAGGGGTATTTTATCCTCCGTTCGTGGGCGGAAATGAGCTTACGGCAAATGAAATAAAAAAAGATTTGGCTAATCTCGGTATTAAAAACGGGATTGACGATGAGGCTATTGAAAAGTTTTTAAGCGAGAGAAGATATTTTGAGCCTTACATTTTGGCTAAAGGGAAAAAGCCAAGAGATGGAAAAGACGGATATATTGAATACAAATTTAATACTGAATTAAAACCAAAACCTAAAATGAATGATGACGGAACAGTTGACTTTCATACTCTTGAGAATGTTAATCATGTTAAAGCAGGCGATGTTGTTGCTGTTTTACATAGAGAGGATATGGGTGAAAGCGGCTGCGATTTGTTAGGACGTGTTGTTAATCCTAAGAGGGTGAAGCATGTTATATTCAGAAATGGAAAAAATCTTGTTCCATCAGAAGATGGTACACAGCTTATTTCTAAGGTAAACGGGCATGTTACTGTAGAGGACGGAAAGATATTTGTTTCAGACACGCTTGAGCTTGTCGATATAGATGCTTCTACAGGTGATATAGATTATAACGGAAGTGTTGTTATTAAGGGTAATGTTCTTGCTGGTTTCTCGGTAAAGGCTTCAGGCGATATATCGGTTAGCGGTATTGTTGAAGGAGCTATTGTTGAGGCCGGCGGCAATATTACATTGAACCGCGGAATACAGGGTATGAATAAGGCAGTTGTTAAGGCTGGCGGGAATATTGTAACAAAATTTATAGAGAGTGCATTGTTTGTGCAGGCAGGCGGAAACATTGAAACAGATTCAATACTTCACAGTAAGGTGACTGCTAAGGGAACTATAACGGCTACTGGTAAGAATGGTCTTATTGTGGGCGGAGATGTGCGTTCAATAGTTCTGATTGAAGCCAAGAATATAGGTAATGAGATGGGAACAACGACAGTTGTAGGTGTTGGCGTAGACCCATCTGCAAAAAGACGAGGCGATGAGTTAAAGCAGAGTCTTCAGAAACTGGGTGAAAATAAAATACAGCTCAATCAGATTCTTACGGCTCTTCGTAAAAAACAGCAGGTTGACGGAAAATTGACACCTGATAAACTTGAACTTCAAAAAAAGACAATGCGTAATCTTATATTGCTTGAAAAAGATCTCACATTACAAAAAAGTGAACTTGAGGAGCTTAGAAATCAGTTGAGCGAAGATTCTAATGCAAGAATAAAAGTAACCAGAAATATATATGTTGGAACAAAGCTTATATTTGGTGAGCAGAGTTATTTTATAAAAGAAAAGCAGGGGTTCTGTCAGTTTGTAAAAGAAAGATCAGATATAAAGTGGTACACATTGTAATGACGTTTTAATCTATGAGGGAGAGCTGATTATGAGTGTTAGACCGATTGATATTGTTATGGTTCAGCAGATGAATGAGGTTTCGCAAATTAAACAGGCAGAGACTGCAAAGCCGATGGCACAGCAGTTTAATATTGCTGCTGAGGTACAAAAAGAATCTGAACATAAGTCAGAACAGGTTACTAAAAAGTCTGATGTAGATAATCAAAAGAAAAAATTTGACGCTAAAGATAAAAGTGATAATGAGTATTATAATGATAATCATAAAAACAACAAAAGAAAAGACGGAAAAGTGACAATAAAAGGAAAAGATGGTTTCGGATTTGATGTAAAGGTTTGAAAATACAAATTACTGCAGAATGGAGAAGGATATGATAGCTTTAGAAATAGTGTTATTGTTAGGTGGAATTGCATGTATTGCTGCCAGCTACTTTATCGGACGTACAGATAAAAACACTGTTAATGTAGATGCGGCTGACAAGGAGTTGTCGTCGCAGGATATACAAAATATAAAAGCTCAGATTGATAAGGTTGTAGACGAGCATATCAGCGATGTGGCTGAAAGAACAGAAGCCAGGCTTGATAAGATATCCAACACAAAGATTCTTGAAATGAGTGACTATGCTGAAGCGGTAATTAATCAGATTAACAAAAATCATAATGAAGCAGTGTTTTTGTATGATATGTTAAATGAGAAAGCTAAAGAAGTAAAAAATACCGTTAAACAGGTGAATTCTGTAAATACACAAATGAATACGCGTAAGAATACTCCGGGGAATTATTCAGATACAAAAGCTTCAGTGCCAGATGATGGCTATGATAAAGTTCAGATTAATAATAAATTGACAGGAAAACAGGCTGCACAGATTATGAAAGGATGTGTGTCAGATGTTGATGAAAGCACAGACAGCAGTGAAAGGAACAAAACATCGTCTGAAAATTTAAATAATACAAAGCTTAATACTTCACTTGATAATAATGCAGATAAGAACGATAAAATATTAGAATTATATCTTAACGGACTCTCAGATAAAGAAATCGCAAAAGAATTAAACCTTTCTGTTGGTGAAGTTAAGCTGGTTGCAGATTTATATAAGAGTGCTGATTAGGACATGTGGAGATAACTATGAAATTAAAATATTATCTTAAAGGAATCGGCGTCGGCCTTATAGTGGCGACGCTTATTTTGACAATAGCTTATAATGTAAGCAGTATGAGTGCGCAAAGCAAAGTACATGAGACAAATAAGGAAACGCAGGGCTCGGTTATTGCTTATACGAAGGAAAGTGAAAGCGGTACAGGTGAGACAGAAAGTCCGTCTGCATCAAATGGGGAAACAAAAGAAACGACGGATGGTACAGAGAAGAATAATTCAGAAAATGAAAGTAATGCCCAGACCAGCGAGGTGAAAACAGAAGCTCATACTTTAGATAAGGAAAAGGCGGAAAATGTAAGCATTACCATAAAGAATGTTTACTCTGCCATACAGGCGGCAGATATCCTGTACAGGGCAGGTGTTATTGATAATAAAGAAGAATTTACAAAATATATGGCGGAGTCCGGTTATTCAACTAAGATAAAAGAAGGCGTTTACGACATCACTAAAGGTGATACATATGAGAATATTGCAAAAATTATTACAAGAACAGAATAAAAGTACTTGATTTATTTATGACAAGTTGTTATAATGGTCAGCGTGTAAAAAACATGCAGATGGATTTTTCGGCTGGTGCCGGTTTACGCGCCGGTGGCCGTGAAAGTTGAAGTCGGCAAAAGATTAAATAACCAGTGGAGGTATTAAAATGAGCGTAATTTCAATGAAGCAGTTACTTGAAGCAGGTGTTCATTTCGGACATCAGACAAGAAGATGGAACCCTAAGATGGCAGAGTACATCTACACAGAAAGAAACGGTATTCATATTATCGATTTACAGAAGTCAGTAGGTAAGGTTGATGAAGCTTATAAGGCGGTTTCTGATATCGTGGCTGACGGTGGTACAATTCTTTTCGTTGGTACAAAGAAGCAGGCTCAGGATGCTATTGCTACAGAGGCAACACGTTGCGGTATGTTCTATGTTAATGAGAGATGGTTAGGCGGTATGCTTACTAACTTTAAGACAATTCGCAGCAGAATCGAGAGACTTAAAGAAATCGAAACTATGCAGGAAGACGGAACATTCGATGTTCTTCCTAAGAAAGAAGTTATCAACTTAAAGAAAGAGCTTGAAAAGCTTCAGAAGAACCTTGGTGGTATCAAGGAAATGAAGAAACTTCCAGATGCAATCTTTATTGTAGATCCTAAGAAAGAAAGAATTTGTGTACAGGAAGCACACGCACTTGGAATTAAGTTAATTGGTATCGCAGATACTAACTGTGATCCTGATGAATTAGATTATGTTATTCCTGGTAACGATGATGCAATCAGAGCTGTTAAGTTAATTGTAGCTAAGATGGCTGATGCAGTTATCGAAGTTAATCAGGGTGCAGAAGCTTTGGAAGCAGCTGATTTTGAGGCAGAGGCAGATGAAGCAGAGGTAGTAGAAGAGGCATAATTATAAAATTATAATTTGCTTTTATACATGTTTGTTTAAAAATAAACTGAAGTTTAAAAGGTGCTTCAGCCTGAAAATGCAGGTTGAAGCATTTTTTGGAATAAAAACATTAAAAAATGGAGGAACTATCAAATGGCAGCAGTAACAGCAGCAATGGTAAAAGAGTTAAGAGAAATGACAGGCGCAGGTATGATGGATTGTAAGAAAGCTCTTGCAAACACAGACGGCGATATGGACAAGGCTGTAGAATACTTAAGAGAGAACGGTATGGCAAAGGCAGCTAAAAAGTCAGGAAGAATAGCAGCAGAAGGTATTGTAAAGGTAGCTGTGGACGGCAATAAGGCAGCAATCGTAGAAGTTAATTCAGAGACAGACTTCGTTGCAAAGAATAACGATTTCAATGCTTATGTTGATGCAGTAGCAGCACAGGCACTTACAACAACAGCTGCGGATATAGATGCATTTCTTGCAGAGAGCTGGGCTGGTGATACTTCAAAGACAGTTGCAGATGAACTTGCAAGTCAGGTAGCTGTTATCGGTGAGAACCTTAAGATTAGAAGATTTGCACAGATGCAGGCTGAAAATGGTTTTGTGGCTTCATATATTCATATGGGCGGAAAGATTGGTGTTTTGGTTGACGTTGAGACAGACGTTGTTAATGCTGAAATAGAAGAGATGGCTAAGAATGTAGCTATGCAGGCAGCAGCTTTAAAGCCTGTTTATACAAGCAGAGATGAAGTTGATGCTGAATATATTGCAAAAGAGACAGAAATCCTTACAGCAGCAGCTAAGGTTGAAAAGCCGGATGCTAACGATAAGATAATCGAAGGTATGGTTAAGGGACGTGTTAACAAGGAATTAAAGGAAATCTGCCTTCTTGATCAGGTTTATGTTAAGGCAGAGGACGGCAAGCAGAGTGTTGCTGCATATGTAGCAGCAGTTGCAAAGGCTAACGGTGCTAACATAAAGATTAAGAAGTTCGTACGTTTTGAGACAGGCGAAGGTCTTGAGAAGAAGAATGAAGATTTTGCAGCAGAAGTTGCAGCACAGCTTGGTTAATTGACACAAAAAACAGATTGAATATACCCCCTTTCAGGCAGACAGTTGAAATCACAAAAACTGTTTATCGGAAAGGGGGTATTTTTATGGGTTTTTAATATTTATTTTATTAACCTACTTCTAATATTCGACTTTTTATGTTATAATTAAGCGCAAGTGTCAAAATGTGAACCGATGGAGGATTTTGATGGGATTTTTTAAAGATTTTAAAGAAGATTTGTCAGAAACAGCCGGCGATTTGGGCGATATTGCAAAAAATAGCGATAATGAGGATTTTATGGTTAATACATTAGATGTTAATGTGAATGATGTACAGACTGAGAAATCTAATCCGCCATATGCTGCTGAAGAAAGTGTGGAACATACTAAAAGTTCAAACGATAATAATGATAAAGAAAACATTATATCGGACGAGACTTCGGTCATAACACAGGGACTTGTAGTAACCGGCGATTTGTCATCACCAGGTTCTATAGATGTGTATGGCAGGATTTCGGGAAATGTCACGTGTAAAGGAAAACTTACAGTCAGTGGTTCTATTACAGGTGATTCAAGTGCAGAGGAGATTTTTGCAGATGGTGCAAAGATAGATGGGAACCTGACTTCAAGAGCTTCTGTTAAAATAGGGCAGGATACGGTTGTTTTAGGTAATATTTCGGCATCATCCGCAGTTATTGCGGGAGCCGTAAAAGGTGATATTGATATAAAGGGGCCTGTTATTGTAGATTCAACAGCTGTTATTGTAGGTGATATCAAATCAAAGACAGTTCAGGTTAATAACGGAGCTACTATCGACGGAAGATGTTCACAGTGTTATTCTGATATCAATACAGATGAGATTTTCGGAATAAATACAAAAAAGAAATGATTTTTGAGGTGCATTATGAAAGATTTGAAAAGAGTAATTCTTAAGCTTAGCGGAGAAGCTTTAGCCGGTGCAAATAAGTCAGGTTATGATGACGAACTTATCGCTGATATAGCAGGACAGGTAAAGCAGATTATTGATAAAGGAATTGATGTGGGAATTGTTATTGGCGGAGGCAATTATTGGAGAGGACGCTCAAATGACAATATAGACAGAACTAAAGCGGATCAGATTGGTATGCTTGCAACTGTTATGAACTGCATTTATGTGTCTGAAATATTCCGCTCAGAGGGACTTAAAACTAACATATTGACTCCGTTTGAATGCGGAAGCATGACAAAGCTGTTTTCTAAGGACAGAGCCAACAAATATTTTGAAAGAGGTATTGTTGTATTTTTTGCAGGCGGCACGGGGCACCCTTATTTCTCAACAGATACAGGTGTTGTGCTTAGAGCTATAGAGATGGATGCAGATGCAATTCTTCTTGCAAAGGCTATTGACGGAGTATACGACAGTGATCCTAAGATTAATCCTTGTGCTAAGAAATATGATGAATTGTCAATATCAGAGGTTGTAGAAAAGAAGCTTGGCGTTATTGATATGACTGCTTCTGTTATGTGCATGGAAAACAAAATGCCTTTAATGGTATTCGGTCTTAATGAAGAGAATAGTATAGTAAATGCGATGACCGGCAAATTTAACGGAACGATAGTTACCGTAGATTAAAAATAGTTAAAACATGATATAAAAAATACTATAAAAATAAAAAAAAGAACGCTGCGGAGGTTAATGATGAGCGAAATTAAAGAATTTGAAGAGAAGATGATAAAGTCAGTTGACGCACTTAGAGAGGAGTATGTTTCAATAAGAGCAGGAAGAGCTAATCCTCATGTGCTTGATAAAATTAAGGTTGATTATTATGGAACACCTACAGCGCTTCAGCAGGTAGCTAACGTTTCTGTGCCTGAAGCGAGAATGATTCAGATACAGCCATGGGAGAGCAGTCTTATCAAAGATATTGAGAAGGCTATTATGATATCTGATCTGGGTATCACTCCGAATAATGACGGAAAGGTTATACGTTTGGTATTTCCTGAGCTTACAGAGGACAGACGTAAAGAGCTTGCTAAGGATGTTAAGAAAAAAGGTGATAATGCAAAGGTTGCAGTCCGCAATATAAGACGAGATGCAAACGATTTGTTTAAAAAGCAGAACAAGGCTAATGAGATATCAGATGATGAGTTAAAGAACTATGAAAATGAAGTTCAGACTCTTACAGACAAGTATATCAGTGAGATTGACAAGGCTATAGAAGAAAAATCAAAAGAAATTCTTACAGTATAACAGTGTAATCCGTAGGATTATCGGTGCCGCACCGGTTTCTACGGATTTTGTCTTGAAAAATAAAACATGCGGAATGAGGATTTTTATGGATATATTTAACGAACAATTAGGTTTGAAGATACCTAATCATGTTGCTGTTATTTTAGACGGTAACGGCAGATGGGCTAAAAAACGTTTGATGCCAAGAACATACGGACATAAAGTCGGAAGTAAGGTAGTTGAGGATATGCTTGAAATAGTCGACGAGCTTGGTGTGAAATATTTTACCGTATATGCATTTTCAACGGAAAACTGGAAGCGCTCTAAGGACGAAGTTGACACACTTATGGGAATTTTAAGAACTTATCTTAAAGACTGTGTTAAGAAGTCTATGAAAAATAATGTGCGATGTAAAGTTATTGGCAAAAGAGAAGAATTAAGTGATGATATAATAAAGAGCATAGAAAATTTAGAGGAAAAGACAAAGGACAATACAGGTCTTACATTTACCATAGCAATTAATTATGGCGGAAGAGATGAGATAACAAGAAGCATAAAAAAAATTGCCGGGAAGATAAAGACAGGGGAGCTTGATGTCTGCGATATAACAGAAGAGCTTGTAAATGATAATTTGGATACAAAAGGTATACCTGATCCTGATTTGCTTATAAGAACAAGCGGTGAGCAGAGATTGTCAAACTATCTTCCGTGGCAGCTTGCATATACAGAATTTTATTTTACGGATGTTTTATGGCCTGATTTTGATAAAGAGGAATTAATTAAAGCTTTTGAAAAATATAATAAAACAGACAGAAGATTTGGCGGCGTAAAGGAGGATAAAAAGTGAAAACAAGAGTGATAAGTGGAATTTGCATAGGAGCATTGGTTATTGTTTCATTGGCACTCGGAGGCTGGTTTTCATACGGATTGTGTCTTGCACTTTCACTCGTTGGACTCTATGAACTCTATAAAGCGGCCGGCATTGAAAAAAGTGCTCCTGCAGTATGCGGATATATTACCGCAGTTATGTATTATGTTTTAATTGCGTCAGGGAAAGAAAATTTTGATGTTTTGCTTATAGTAGCAATGCTTATGGCCGTTATGACCGTATATGTTGTCACATTTCCGAGATATACTGCAAATAATGTTATGATGGCGTTTTTTGGAGTTATATATGTTGCATTTATGATTTCATATATGTATAAAGTACGCGCAATGGAAAATGGTATATATATAGTATGGCTTATTCTTATTGCATCGTGGGGTAACGATACGTTTGCATATTTTACAGGTGTGCTGTTAGGAAAGCACAAAATGGCTCCAAAGCTTTCTCCTAAGAAATCAATCGAGGGAGCTGTTGGCGGCGTACTTGGAGCCACATTACTTGGAGCTGTTTATGCATTTGTGATAAGTGCAAAAATGTCGGAAGTGATTGCGCATCCTGTATTAGTATTTACAACAGCAAGCTTTCTTGGAGCATTTATATCAATAGTCGGTGACTTGGCGGCGTCTGCAATAAAAAGAGATTATGGAATTAAAGATTACGGAAATATAATTCCGGGACATGGTGGAATACTTGACAGATTTGACAGCTGCATATTTACGGCGCCAGTTGTGTACTGGGCAGTATATATTGTGATGAACGGAATAATGTAAAACAGTTTTATTGCAGCAAAGTTGCTCAGAAATGGAGGATTAATATGAGAGGAGTATCTCTTTTGGGTTCAACCGGTTCAATAGGAACCCAGACTTTGGATGTTATAAGAAAAAATAAAGATTTGAAAGTTGTTGCGCTGGCAGCAGGAACGAGGATAAAGGAGCTGGCTGACCAGATAAGAGAATTTAAACCGCTCATTGCATGTACTGCGACAAAGCAGGGGGCAGATGAACTTAAGTTACTTGTCTCAGATATTCCGGTTAAAATTGTATATGGCGATGAGGGACTTGTAGAGTCGGCAACAATAGAAAGTGCAGATGTGGTTGTGACAGCGGTAGTTGGAATGATGGGGATAATTCCTACAATAGAGGCGATAAAGGCGCATAAGGATATTGCACTTGCAAACAAAGAGACGCTTGTGACAGCAGGACATATCATAATGAAGCTTGCAAAAGAGTACAATGTGAACATATATCCTGTGGACAGTGAACATTCAGCAATTTTTCAGGCTTTGAACGGAGAATATCATAGAGAAGTGAGCAAAATTATTCTTACGGCTTCGGGAGGTCCATTTAGGGGTAAGAAGCTAAAAGACCTTGAAAATGTTACGCTTTCGGATGCGCTCAATCATCCTAATTGGGCTATGGGCAAAAAAATTACGATAGATTCATCTACGATGGTTAATAAAGGCCTTGAAGTTATGGAGGCACAGTGGCTTTTTGATGTATCTGTAGATAAAGTGCAGGTGGTTATACAGCCTCAGAGTATAATTCATTCTATGGTTGAATTTGTGGACGGAGCAGTGATGGCACAGCTTGGAAGTCCGGATATGAGACTTCCTATACAATATGCTCTGTATTATCCTCACAGGAGAGAATTAGATACACAGCGTATAGATTTCTATGAATTAGGAAAAATTACATTTGAGAAGCCGGATTTTGATACGTTTAAGGGCTTAAAGCTCGCGTATGAATCTGCACAAAGAGGAGGAAATATACCGACTGCATTTAATGCTGCAAATGAGCTTGCAGTGAGCTGGTTTTTAAATCAGAAAATCAAATACCTTGATATACCGGATATAATTGAATTTGCGTGTGAGAATATCAAATTTATAGAAAATCCTGATGTGGCGGAGATATTAGATACTGAAAAAAGTGTATATGATATGATTGAAAGCAGGTGGAAGATTGATTTTTAATATAATATTGGCAGTGTTAATGCTTGGAATTGTGATTTTTATACATGAATTTGGACATTTTATTGTTGCAAAGGCTAACGGAATTGCTGTTGTAGAATTTTCAATTGGATTCGGACCGAAGCTTTTTAGTACAACAAAAAATGGAACTGAGTATTGTTTTAAGCTTATTCCTTTCGGCGGAGCATGTGTGATGCTTGGCGATGATATAATATCAGAGCCCGGTGTTACAGATGATGAATATGAAAGCGAAGAGGAAGATGAAACTGCTTCATCTTTAAAAAAGAAATATGATGAGTCTAAATCATTTGCAAACAAACCTGTATGGTCAAGAATAGCCGTAATAGCAGCTGGGCCGCTATTTAATTTTTTGCTTGCGTTTGTTTTTGCGGTAATTATAATCGGGGCTGTGGGAACCGATCTTTGCTATGTAGATGAGGTGGCTCCAAATTCGCCTGCATCTGCGGCAGGGATTCAGGCAGGAGACAGAATTGTAAAAATAAATAACAACAATATAACTTTTTCAAAGGAATATTCATTTTATAATTATTATCACAGCAAAGATGTGATGAATATAACATATTTAAGAGACGGACAAAAATATACTACTACAGTTACACCTGAATTTAAAAAGATATCAAACTACCAGATGGGAGTTACAGTTACAAACGGTACCTATATAGAGAGTGTTGCCGAGGACTCGCCGGCTGAGGCGGCCGGATTAAAGCAAGGCGATGTGATATTGTCAGCTGACGGTATTGTGCTTGATGAGGAAAATATAATAACTGATATTTTTAACAGGTCGGGTGGAAAAGAAATTGAACTTGTTATAAAAAGAGGAGATAATGAACAGACCTTGGCAGTTACTCCAAGAATGGTTGAGGTACAAGGATACTATTCAGGGTTTGAGAGCTATGGCTTCAGGCAGAAAGTAAGTCCGCTTGAGACAATAGGGTATGCGTTTAGCGAAGTCGGTTACTGGATAGAAATGGTTGTAAAAAGTGTGGGAATGATGTTTACAGGACAGGTAGGTGTAAATGATTTGTCAGGTCCTGTAGGTGTTGTAGATGCAGTAAATACAGTTGTTTCACAAAGTAAGCCGGACGGAGCATTTTATGTGATGTTAAGTGTGCTTAACTTTACAGTCATGTTAAGTGCCAATCTGGGTGTTATGAACTTACTTCCTATACCTGCGCTTGATGGCGGAAGACTTGTATTTCTGCTTATTGAGCTTGTAAGAGGAAAGCCTATAAAAAAGGAGAGAGAAGGTATGGTGCATTTCGTTGGCATGGTACTTCTGATGCTTCTTATGGTTTATGTTATGTTTAAGGATATTGTTAATTTATTTTAGCAATAAAGTTGCTTAAAAAATGGAGGTTATTATGTACAGGGATAATACTAAGGTTATAAAAATCGGTAACAAAATTATTGGCGGCGGCAATCCGATAGCAATTCAGTCTATGACTAATACACATACTGAGGATGTTGATGCAACCGTTGAACAGATACTTGCGCTTGAAGCGGCAGGGTGCGATATTGTGCGCTGTACAGTTCCTACCATTGAAGCGGCAAAAGCAGTTGCAGATATAAAGAAGCATATCCATATCCCGCTTGTTGCGGATATACATTTTGATTATAAAATGGCTATTGCTGCAATGGAAAATGGTGCCGATAAGATAAGAATAAATCCGGGAAATATCGGCGGAAAAGATAAAATAAAAGCGGTTGTAGATGAGGCAAAATCAAGAAACATACCGATAAGAGTAGGTGTTAACAGCGGTTCGCTTGAAAAGGAGCTTGTGGAGAAGTATAACGGTGTGACTGCACAGGGACTTGTTGAGAGCGCACTTGATAAGGTTAGGATAATTGAAGATTTGGGATATGATAATCTCGTTATAAGCATCAAATCTTCCGATGTAATGATGTGTGTAAAAGCTCACGAACTTATAGCCAGAGAAACTACATATCCTCTTCATGTAGGAATCACCGAATCTGGAACATCATTTTCAGGAGGCATAAAGTCATCAATTGGTCTTGGACTTATATTGAATCAGGGAATTGGCGACACTATCAGAGTTTCATTGACAGACAATCCCGTAAAAGAAATTGAGGCTGCAAAGATAATTTTAAGGACTCTCGGTCTTAAAAAAGGCGGAATAGAGGTTGTTTCATGCCCTACATGCGGGCGTACAAAAATTGACCTTATAGGCCTTGCATCAAAAGTTGAGCAGATGGTTGCAGGTTATGACCTTGACTTGAAGCTTGCAGTTATGGGGTGTGTCGTAAACGGTCCGGGAGAGGCAAAGGAAGCTGATATTGGCATAGCAGGCGGAGACGGCTGCGGAGTTTTGATAAAGCACGGAGAGGTAATTAAGAAAGTAAAAGAGGAAGAGCTTCTTTCAGTGCTGAAGTATGAGCTTGACCACTGGAAAGAGGATTAAACTGTCAGATTAAGATAAAGTGTATTAGGGTCAGAGGTACTTGAATTGTACAAATTTTTTGAAGTATTTAAAACATTAAGGCTGCCAGAGGAATTAGCTGTATACTTTTACGACGTAAATGTAGTAAAAGTAACTAAAACATCAACTAATTCTCTGGCACGTATTTATTTAAAAAGCGACAGGCTTATAAGCAAGCATATTATATATAAAGTTGAAGATGCGTTAAAAAAACAGGTGTTTCGAATGAAGAATATGGATGTCAGGATAATAGACAGATATAATCTTTCAAAACAGTACACGCCTGTAAAGATTATGGATATATATTATGACAGTATACAGTTTGAACTGGAAAAATACTGGACGCTTGAATATAATCTTCTTAAAAATTCAACATGGGAATTTGAGGGAGAGGATTGTCTTGTACTGACGCTTGAGGATGGATTTTTGTCGCGTACATATGCGGAAACATTAAAAAACTATTTTAAGCAGATATTTCTTAACAGATTCGGTTATGAGATAGATGTTATTTATAATTATGCCAAAAAGAAAGGCAGTCATTACGAAAAGGAAAATGAACACAAGCTTTCGCTTCGTGTTGCCGAAATTGAGAAAAATATGCACGCAGCAAGCGAGGGCGACGGAATAAACGATAATATATCCGATAATAAAAAGGAAACAAAAAAGAAATCAAATGCGGATGATGCCAAAGCTGCTGCTGAAAAGAAAACTGCTGCCGCAGCTTCTTTTAAGGGTAATAATTCCGGTAATGATTATTATAAGAAAAAGCCGAACAATAACGATGTTCTTTATGGCAGGGATTTTGACGAGGAGCCTATACCGATTGAGCAGGTGGATTCTGCTATAGGCGAAGTTGTTATCGCAGGAATGGTGCGCAAAGTAGAGGAAAGAGAAATACGGAATGAAAGAACGATAGTTATGTTTGACATAACAGATTTTACCGATACCATTTCCGTGAAGCTGTTTATAAGAAATGAACAGCTGCCTGAAATCAGGGAATTTATAAAGAAAAAGAATTTTTTGAAAATTAAGGGCATTGCAGCTTTAGATAAGTATGACCAGGAAATATCAATATCAAATGTGTGGGGCATAAGAAAGTCGTCAGACACAAGAGAGGTAAGAAATGACCTTGCATTAAATAAAAGAGTTGAGCTTCATTGTCATACAAAAATGAGTGATATGGACGGAGTATCAAAGGTCGGAGACATTATAAAGCAGGCGGTGCGCTGGGGGCATAAAGGAATAGCGATTACGGACCATGGTGTCGTACAGGCATTTACCGACGCATATCATGTGATTCAGGACATGCAAAGCTCTTATAAAAAGCAGGGCAGGAAGTTTGACTTCAAGGTTATTTACGGAGTTGAAGCATACCTTGTTGATGATACAAAAACAATAGTTGTAAATTCCAAGGGACAAAATCTTGATACTGAGTTTGTTGTGTTTGATTTGGAAACAACGGGATTTTCGGCAGAGGTTGATAAGATTATAGAGATAGGTGCCGTAAAAATCAGGGACGGAGTTATCGTAGATACATTCAGCAGATTTGTAAATCCGCAGATTCCTATACCTTTCAGAATAGAAAATCTTACAGGAATAAGCGATGATATGGTTATTAACGAGCCTGTGATAGAAGAGGTGCTGCCTGAATTTCTTGAATTTTGTGCTGATGCGGTTTTGGTTGCGCATAATGCTGAATTTGATGTCAGCTTTATAATAAATAAGGCTGAAAAAATGGGTATTTATTATGAACCGTCATTTGTGGATACTGTGCTTTTAGGACAGTTTTTAATACCGAATCTTCACAATTATAAGCTTGATACATTGTGCAAGCATCTTAACGTATCTTTGGAAAATCATCACAGAGCTGTTGATGATGCGGGAGCAACTGCGCATATTTACTTAAAAATGATAAATATGTTAAAGGAAAGGGATATATTTGACCTTGATACATTAAATGATGTCGGCGGAATGGATGATGATGCCATAAAAAAGCTTCATCAGTACCATTGTATTATTTTAGCTTCAAATGAGATGGGAAGAATTAATTTGTACAGACTTGTTTCGGCATCTCATTTACAGTATTTCAGCAGATTTCCCAAAATTCCGAAAAGTCTTGTAAATAAGTACAGGGAAGGCCTTATAATCGGAAGTGCATGTGAGGCCGGAGAGTTGTTTAGGGCAATGTTAAACGGCCGTTCAAATGCCGAGATAGCAAGAATAGTAAATTTCTATGATTATCTTGAGGTTCAGCCTATAGGTAATAATAAATTTATGATTGAAAAGGAAGAATGCTATGTTAAGAGTGACGAGGATTTAAGGGACCTTAACAGAAAAGTTGTGGCGCTGGGAGAAAAGTTTTCAAAACCTGTCGTAGCAACCTGTGATGTGCATTTTCTTAATCCTGAGGATGAAGTTTACAGAAGAATAATTATGTCAGGCAAGGGATTTGATGATGCTGATAATCAGGCACCGCTTTATCTTCATACGACAGAGGAAATGCTTCATGAGTTCGATTATCTCGGAAGTGAAAAAGCGTACGAGATAGTTGTGACAAACACAAACAAGATACTTAATATGTGTGAAAATATAATACCGGTTCGCCCTGATAAGTGTCCTCCTATTATTGAAAATTCGGACCAGATGTTAAGAAAGATATGCAACGACAGAGCGCATGAAATATATGGAGAGGTTCTTCCTGAAATAGTCGAGAAGCGCCTTAACAGGGAGCTTGATTCGATTATTTCAAACGGATATTCAGTTATGTATATAATTGCGCAAAAGCTTGTGTGGAAATCAAATGATGACGGATATCTCGTTGGTTCAAGAGGTTCGGTAGGTTCATCGTTTGCAGCTACAATGGCCGGTATTACGGAGGTTAATCCGCTAAGTCCGCATTATCTTTGTCCAAAATGCTTTTATAATGATTTTTATTCTGATGAGGTAAAATCATTTGCAGGCGGTGCAGGTTGCGATATGCCGGACAAGATATGTCCGAAATGCGGACATAAGCTTAATAAACTGGGATTTGACATTCCGTTTGAAACATTCCTTGGGTTTAAAGGAAATAAAGAGCCTGATATCGACCTTAATTTTTCAAATGAGTATCAGAGTAAAGCACATGCGTTTACGGAGGTAATATTCGGAAAAGGACAGACATTTAAGGCAGGTACGATAGGTACTGTTGCTGATAAAACAGCATATGGCTTTGTTTTAAAATACCTTGAGCAAAAGAGTGAAAAAGCAGGTCATCCTATTGTAAAAAGAAGAGGTGAAATAGAAAGAATTGCGGAGGGGTGTATTGATATAAGAAGAACTACAGGACAGCATCCGGGCGGTATAGTAGTATTGCCGATTGGCGAAGAAATTCATTCATTTACACCTGTACAGCACCCTGCAAATGATATGAAAACGACGATAGTCACAACACATTTTGATTATCACAGTATTGATCATAACCTGTTAAAGCTTGATATTTTAGGTCATCTTGACCCTACAATGATAAGAATGCTTCAGGATTTAACAGGAATAGACCCTCTTGAAATACCGCTTGATTCAAAAGAAGTTATGTCACTTTTTAAGGATACGAGTGCACTTGGAATAAAACCTGAGGATATCGGCGGCTGTAAGCTTGGCGCACTTGGAATACCTGAATTTGGTACTGATTTTGCGATGCAGATGTTAATAGATACAAAGCCGCAGTATTTTTCAGACCTTGTACGAATTGCCGGACTTTCGCACGGTACCGATGTGTGGCTTGGTAATGCGCAGGTGCTTTTAAAGGAAGGAAAGGCTACAATATCTACTGCAATTTGTACAAGAGATGATATTATGATATACCTTATACAGAAAGGTATAGAGAGTGAGACGGCATTTACCATAATGGAAAAGGTAAGAAAAGGTAAAGGTCTTACGCCTGAGCAGGAACAGATTATGCGTGAGCATGATGTGCCTGACTGGTATATATGGTCATGTAAAAAAATACAGTATATGTTTCCTAAAGCACATGCGGCGGCTTATGTTATGATGGCATGGAGAGTGGCGTACTGTAAGGTCTTTTATCCGATGGCTTATTACTGTGCATATTTCAGTATAAGAGCAGGAGCATTTGATTATGAGAAGATGGCTATGGGCCGCGAAAAGCTGGAATACTATATAAATGATTATAAAGCCAAGAAATCAGCGGGAACAATAGCAAAGACTGAAGAAGATGAGCTTGCTGTTATGCGTATTGTCCAGGAAATGTATGCAAGAGGTTTTGAATTTGCCCCTATTGATTTGTATAAGGCAAAGGCAAGAACATTTCAGATAATTGATGGCAAAATCATGCCGTCTTACAAAGTTGTTTCAAAAATCGGTGAAGTTGCAGGAGAATCTATAGAAATCGCGGCAAGAGACGGGGAATTCCTATCTAAAGATGATTTGCGCCAGAGGGCAAAGGTTGGACAGACCGTTATAGATAAGCTGACAGAACTGGGATTGCTTAAAAATATGGCTGACAGTAATCAGTTGTCTCTTTTTGACCTGTAAACAGTGGTAAAGATTTAGATGCGGTATCTTAAAAAGATCAGGTGTCAAAACACTCTAATTACGATTACACGGATTGTTTCGTGCTCCGCACTCCCACAATCCGCCCCAATATTCACATATCGTGAAGCTTACGCTTCACTTTTATGTTCATATAGGGGCGTGTCCCAAGGTCATTTGCCCACTATCGTGCAAGCACAAGTGGGCTAAAGACCTTTTGACACTGTAATCTTAAAAATAAATAAAAATGTTGCATTTACAAAAACCTTTTTGTAATATAAATAACAGTATCTTAATAGGGTATTACAGGTGTTTAAATAGTAGTGACGTTAAATACGTACACAGAAATGAGGATTTATATGTTAAAAAAATATATTATAATTTTTCTTGTATCTATGGTTCCTTTGCTTGAATTAAGAGGGGCAATTCCTATATCACAGGCTTTTCAGCTGCCTTTGCTGGAATCTTATATAGTTTGTATTATGGGAAATATGGTTCCTGTTCCTTTTATTTATTTCTTTGCAAGGAAGGTTCTTGAATGGGGCAAAGATAAAAAATATATAGGGAAATTTTTTACATTCTGCATTGAAAAAGGGCACAAAGGCGGAGTTAAGCTTAAGGAAAAGGCAGGAAAAGGTCTTTTTGTGGCACTTATGCTTTTTGTAGGAATACCGCTTCCGGGAACAGGAGCGTGGACAGGAGTACTTGCCGCAAGCTTTCTTGATATGGGCTTTAAGGAGAGTGTAATTGCTGTGTTGTGCGGAGTTTTAATAGCCGGACTTATTATGGGCGCGATAAGCGCAGGTCTTTTTGGAGCAATATTTTCTTTTATGTAAGCATTAAAATAACGCCTTATAAGATAATTTTAAAACACTATTTTAAATTTTGAAATTTATGGTAGATAAATAGGAGGCATAACTATGAGCGATAAAACATTTAAGCAGCTGGCAAAGGAAGTTGAAAAGCAGGAACATGAAATTCAGTTTGATCATTTTGATTCGGAGGATGCTTTAACAATTGGGTTGGCTTTGATTGATGAAGCAAAGGCTAGAAATAATAAAATTTGTCTGGATATACAGGTTGCAGGAAGAAGACTTTTTCATTATTCGAGCAATGGTAATGCAGTCAGTAATGATGTAATGATTGAAAGAAAGAAAAATACGGCTATTCATACAGGACACAGTTCATTGTGGGCGCATTATATGCTTAAGGATTTTGGGCTTTCTATTGAAGAAAAATGGCATTTAGATCCGTCACAATACGCAGAGGTTGGCGGAGCATTTCCAATTAGATTAAGAAACTGTCCGACAGCAATCGGTACAATTACTGTCTCAGGGTTTGACCATACGATTGACCATGGCATAATTGTAGATGTATGTAAAAAACTGCTTAAATAATGCTGAAATTATTTAAACAGAAAAAATTTAAAAAAAATAAAAAAAGTACTTGCATTTTCGTTTAATGTGTTGTATATTAAATGAGTCAGTGCTGAGGCTCATTGGTCAAGCGGTTAAGACGCCGCCCTCTCACGGCGGAAACAGGGGTTCGATTCCCCTATGAGCTATTCTGTATATATTCGACTAGGAAAGAGTGGACATTTCGTCCACTCTTTCCTTATATAGTCTTTACAGAGCACAGCTTAGGTTGTTTTGATATCTTGAGCGTTATAACAATTTAATAGAAGGGTGATGAAAGAATGGGCAGAAAAGAAAGCTATGAAACTAAAACAGAGCAGCTGATACAGCCTATAATCGATGCCAATAATTTTGAGCTGGTCGATGTTGAGTTTGTAAAAGAAGGAAGCGAGTGGTACTTAAGAGTTTATATTGATAAAGATGGCGGTATTACTGTTGATGACTGTGAGGTTGTAAGCAGAGCTTTTAATGAAATTCTTGACAGGGAGGATTACATTCAGGAGCAGTATATTTTTGAAGTTAGTTCTCCGGGGCTTTTAAGACCATTAAAAAAAGAAAAAGACTATAAGAGAAGTATAGGCAAAAAGATTGATATTAAGCTTTTTAAGGCAGTTGAAAAATGCAAGGAATTTACAGGCATTTTAAAAGAATATAATGACGATACCATAACTTTGGAATTTGATGATAAGACACAGCAGGTATTTGAAAGAACAAATCTTGCAATGATAAGACTTGCGTTTTGTGATTGATTAGAGGGGCTTGACGCCTTAATTATAGAGATACAATTTTAGGAGGATATGATGAGTAAAGAATTAATTTTAGCATTAAATGCACTTGAAAAGGAGAATGGCATAAGCAAAGAGATAATGTTTGAAGCTATTGAAAAATCTCTTATGGATGAGTATAAGAGCCAGTTTGATACAGTTGAGAATGCCCATGTGACACTTGACAGAATAACAGGAGATTTTCACATATATTCTGACAGAAAGGTAGTTGAGGAGGTTATAATACCGGAGGATAACGGTGAGAAAAATAAAAGAAACAGTGAAAAGTTTATATCAGCTACTGAGATTTCTCTTCAGGATGCAAGGAAGATAGATCCTTACTGCAACATAGGAGATGTAGTTACTGTTGAAGTAAAATCAGAGGATTTTTCAAGAAGAGCAGCAAAGAATGCTAAAGGTGTAATCGTACAGAGAATAAGAATGGAAGAAAAAGCTGCCATTTATAATGAATATCATTCAAAAGAAAAGGAAATAATCACAGGAACTGTTCAAAGAATTGATGAGAGAGGAGATATTTTAGTTGATATCGGTAAAACTCAGACTAAGCTTAGAACAGCCGATCAGGTTAAGGGTGAGGTATTTAAGCCGGGTGATAAAATTAAGGTATACGTTGTAAGTGTTACAAATAAAGAAAAACCTGTAATTAAAATTTCAAGAACATCACCTATGCTTGTTGAGCGTTTATTTGAGCAGGAGGTTGCTGAAATACGAGACGGTGTTGTGGAAATTATGGGAATTGCAAGAGAAGCAGGTTCAAGAACAAAGATGGCTGTAAGAGCAAATGTTCCTAACATTGATCCTGTCGGAGCATGTGTTGGTATAAGCGGTGCGAGAGTAAAGGCTATCGTGGATGAGCTTGGCAATGAGCAGATTGATATTATAGAGTGGGATGAAAATCCTGCACAGCTTATAGTTAATGCCTTAAGTCCTGCAAAGGTTGTATCTGCTATGGCAGATGATGTTGAGAAGAAGGCTAAGATTATAGTTTCAGAGCAGCAGCTTTCACTTGCAATCGGTAAGTCAGGGCAGAATGTAAGACTTGCTGCAAAGCTTACAGGATTTGGAATTGATATAAAGAGTGAAGCTTTATTGAATGAGGAAGTTAACGCAGAAAGCAGTGATGAAACAAAAGACGATATGCTTAAAGATGCTGACGCGGAAATTATTGAAGAATATAATGATATGGATAATATAGAATCTGATAACATGGACGATGAAGTCATTGTAACAGAAGAGTAAATATCTTATGCTGGGAGTGATTTAATTTGGGTTTGACAAAGAAGATACCGCAAAGACAGTGTGTAGGCTGCCGGGAAATGAAAAACAAAAAAGAATTAATAAGAATTCTTAAAACAGATGATGGCATCATAATCGATGAGACAGGCAAGAAAAACGGAAGAGGGGCATATATATGTCCTAATGCCGACTGTTTGAGAAAAGCAGTTGAATCAAAGGGGCTTGAACGTTCCTTTAAGGCACCTGTAGATAAGAGCGTTTATGAGAGCCTTGAAAAGGAGCTGAAAAGTTTTGAAGCAAGATAAAGCATTGGCAATGATAGGTATGGCACAGCGTGCAGGCAAGGTGGCAAGCGGAGAGTTTTCCACGGAAAAAGCAGTAAAAACAGGTAAAGCAGCTTTAGTTATAGTTGCGGATGATTCATCTGATAATACGAAGAAAATGTTTTCTGACATGTGCAGATATTACAATGTGCCTATATATTTTTACAGCAACAAAGAAACACTGGGACATTCTATTGGAAAACAGTTCAGAGCATCGCTTGCAGTATTAGATGAAGGCTTTGGAAATACTATTAAAAAGCATTTGGAAATTGTTTAGGGATAATCTTATGATTATCCGGAAGAGAGGTTAGATGGCGAATATGAGAGTTCATGAATTAGCAAAAGAGTTAAATATAACTAATAAAGAGATAACAGATATTTTAAGTACCGAAGAAAAGAGCTATAAGCCTATGAGCGGTTTAAATGACGCAGAAGTGGCAAGGATAAAAGCCAGATTTGATAAATCAAAGGAACAGAAAATGACAACAAAACCACAGGATAATAAGCTTAAGGAAGCACCTAAGGAAACTGTTAAGGAAAATACTAAAGAAACTGTTAAGGAAGCGTCTAAAGATGCGGCTAATACAAAGGAAGTGAAAAGAAATGACGATAAAAAGTCACATATTTCGCAGGTATTCTTTCCGCAAAACAGTTCAAAAGGAAATGAAAGACATCAGAATTCTTCAAGAAATGATGGACATAATAATAGAAATAACGGAAACATAAGAGATAACCGCAGCGGACAGAGCGGTTACAGAAACGACAACAGAGATAACCGCGGCAGTCAGAACGGTTACAGAAACGACAACAGAAATGATAACAGAGATAACCGCGGCGGACAGAACGGTTACAGAAACGACAATAGAAACGATAACAGAGATAATCGCAGCAGTCAGAACGGTTACAGAAACGACAACAGAAAGGATAACAGAGATAACCGTGGCGCACAGGGCGGTTACAGAAATGATAACAGAGATAATCGCGGCGGACAGAACAGAAACTTTGGTCAAAGAAACAATGACAACAGAGATAATCGTGGCGGACAGAGCAGCTTCAATAAGGATGGCTTTAACAAGGACGGACGTGATTCTCGCTCTAATTTTAACGGTCAGGGAAGAAGAAATGACAGAAGAGACAGCGCTCCAAAGGACGATTTTATTTTTGAGACAAAGCCTGATTCAAGAAGACCGGATGCAAGAAAAGACAGCCGGAAGAATGACAGAAAGAAAGATATCGATGTAAAAGAAAATATTAAATTTGCCAACCAGCAGATTAAGAAGCCTGCAAAGAAAGAAGAAAAGCAGGAAGAGACAATCAAGCAGCTTATACTTCCTGACAGTCTTACAATCAAGGAGCTTGCAGATAAAATGAAAGTGCAGCCTTCAGTTGTTGTAAAGAAGCTTTTTATGCAGGGTAAAATTGTTACAATTAATCAGGAAATAGATTATGATACAGCAGAAGAAATTGCTTTGGAATTTAACTGTATATGTGATCATGAGGAAAAGGTCGATGTAATAGCGGAGCTTTTAAAGGAAGATGAAGAAGCAGAAGAAACATTAGTGCCAAGACCACCTGTAGTATGCGTAATGGGTCATGTAGACCACGGTAAAACATCACTTCTTGATGCAATCAGAGAGACACATGTAACAGCAAGAGAATCAGGCGGTATCACACAGAAAATCGGTGCGTATACTGTAGAGGTAAATGGTAATGCAATTACTTTCCTTGATACACCGGGACATGAAGCATTTACTGCTATGAGAATGCGCGGTGCGCAGGCAACAGATATAGCTATTCTTGTTGTTGCTGCTGACGACGGTGTCATGCCACAGACAATAGAAGCTATAAATCATGCAAAGGCAGCAGGTGTAGAAATAATCGTTGCTGTAAATAAGATTGATAAGCCGAGTGCAAATATTGAAAAGGTTAAACAAGAGCTGACAGAGTATGAACTTATACCGGAAGACTGGGGTGGTTCTACAATATTCGTGCCTGTTTCTGCACATACTAAGGAGGGTATAGATGACCTTCTTGAAATGATATTATTAACTGCTGAAGTGCATGAACTTAAGGCTAACCCTGACAGAAAGGCAAGAGGTATTGTTATTGAGGCTGAGCTTGATAAGGGCAGAGGTTCTGTTGCAACTATCCTTGTTCAGAAGGGTACATTAAGAGTCGGCGATAATGTGGCAGCAGGTGCATGCTACGGTAAGATAAGAGCTATGATAGATGATAAGGGTGAGAGAGTAAAAGAAGCGGGCCCTTCTATGCCTGTTGAGATTCTTGGTTTGAATGATGTGCCGAATGCAGGTGAAATCATTATGGCTATGGATTCAGATAAAGAGGCACGAAGTGTTGCAGAAACATTTATCAGTGAAGGCAGAAAGAAGCTTCTTGATGATACTAAGCATAAGGTATCTTTGGATGCGTTGTTTGAGCAGATTCAGGCGGGCAATGTAAAAGAACTTGGAATTATCATAAAGGCTGATGTCCAGGGTTCTGTTGAAGCTGTAAAGCAGAGTCTTATTAAGCTTTCAAATGAAGAAGTTGTAGTTAAGGTTATTCATGGCGGTGTTGGTAATATCAATGAGTCTGACGTTGTGCTTGCATCAGCTTCAAATGCTATTATTATCGGATTTAATGTAAAGCCTGATAATCAGGCAAGAATAGTAGCTGATAGAGAAAAGGTTGATTTAAGACTTTATACTGTAATCTATAATGCTATAGAAGATGTTGAGGCTGCTCTTAAGGGTATGCTTGAACCTATTTACGAGGAACAGGTTATCGGTCATGCACAGATACGCCAGATATTTAAGGCTTCAGGCGTTGGTAATATCGCAGGTTCACTTGTTGTTGACGGTAAGATTACAAAGAATGCAACAGTCAGAATTTCAAGAGACGGAGAGCAGATTTACGAAGGACCTATAGCAACACTTAAGAGATTTAAAGATGATGTTAAGGAAGTTAAGGCTGGTTACGAGTGTGGTCTTGTATTCGAGAAGTTCAATGACATACAGGAAGATGATATGGTAGAGGCTTACGAGATGGTTGAGGTTCCGCGCTAATTTTTACCGGCTTTCAAAGGAGTAGAAAATGCGTAAAAACAGTGTTAAAAACACCAGAATAAACGGTGAGGTTTTAAAAGAATTAAGTAATATAATCCGCAGTGAAATCAAGGATCCGAGAGTTAATCCCATGACTTCTGTAGTTGCATGCGAGGTGGCTGCGGATTTAAAGACGTGTAAGGCATATATAAGTGTTCTGGGCGATGAAGAATCGCAGCAGGACACAATAAAGGGATTAAAGAGCGCGGAGGGATTTATAAGAAGGCAGCTTGCTTCTAATCTTAATCTGCGAAATACCCCTGTTATAACATTTATTTTGGACCAGTCAATAGAGTATGGCGTAAATATGTCAAAACTTATTGATGAGGTCACCAAAAAAGACAGTGAAAGGGCTTAGATAATATGATATTAGATGAAGTGCTTGCAGGAACTGAGAAAGTTGGTATTACAGGACACATAAGACCCGACGGTGATTGTATGGGTTCTACGCTTGGACTTTACAATTATATTGTTGAGAACAGACCGGATATAATGGTTGATATATATCTTGAACAGCCGGGTGAAGAGTTCAGATATTTAAAAAATATTGATAAGATAAAAACTGAGGCTGAAAAAGACGTTGTTTACGATGTGTTTTTTGTGCTTGACTGCAGCTCATCCGACCGGATAGAGCCTTTTGCCAAGTGTTTTAATAATGCAAAAAAGACGGTATGTATAGATCATCATATAAGCAACACAGATTTTGCGGATATAAATGTTGTAGACGCTGATGCAAGCTCTTCATGTGAGGTTTTGTACACAGTCTTAGATGAGCAGAAAGTTTCAAAAAATGTAGCTGAGTGTATTTATACAGGAATTATCCATGATACAGGAGTGTTTAAATATAGCTGTACATCTGCAAGGACTATGGAAATTGCAGGCAAAATGATGGAAAAGGGTATAGATTATTCAGATATTATTGATAACAGTTTTTACAAAAAGACATATGTTCAAAATCAGATATTAGGAAGAGCACTTTTGGAAAGTGTACTGTTTTATGATGGAAAATGTATATTTTCAAGTGTGACTGCAAAGGATATGCAGTTTTATGGCGTAACGGGAAGAGAATTAGGAGGAATTATAGAGCAGCTCCGATTGACAGATGGTGTTGAAGTTGCAATATTCCTATATGAAACTGGAGAGCAGGAGTATAAAGTCAGCATGCGCTCAAAAAAACTTATAGATGTTGCGGCAATAGCAGTCAAATTCGGTGGCGGCGGACATGTAAGAGCGGCGGGATTCAGCGCAACAGGTTCTGTACATTCAATAATTAACAGTATCGGTGCCCTTATAGAGGAGCAGTATAATTCTGTTAAATAATCAGGAGAACGTGCATTTCTATGGATGGAATAATAAATGTTTATAAAGAGAAAGGCTTTACATCACATGATGTGGTGGCAAAGCTGCGAGGCATTCTTCATATGAAAAAAATCGGACACACCGGAACTCTTGACCCGGATGCGGTTGGAGTTTTGCCGGTTTGTCTTGGAGCCGGTACAAAGCTTTGCGGCATGATAACGGAGTGGAGCAAAACGTACGAGGCTGTTATGCTTCTTGGTACAACTACTGACACGCTTGATATTACGGGAAATGTTATTGAAACTAAGCCTGTAAATGTAAATGAGCGGGAAGTTGTTGATACCGTTATGTCATTTCTTGGAGAATATGACCAGATACCTCCTATGTATTCAGCCTTAAAGCATAACGGAAAAAAGCTTTATGAGCTGGCAAGGGAGGGCATTGAAATTGAAAGAAAGCCGCGAAGGGTAAATATAAAATCTATAATCATCAATGAGATGAATCTTAGTGATGAACAAAAGTGTGTTACATTTACGGTTGAATGTTCAAAAGGAACTTATATACGTTCTCTTTGTGATGATATAGGTAAAAAACTTGGATGCGGAGCATGTATGCTTCAGCTTACAAGAACACAGGTGGGAAAATTCGGAATAGACGATTCACTTACGTTAAATCAGATTGCGGCACTTTGTTTAAAAGGAGAGTTTGAAAAAAGAATTACTGACGTAGATACAGTTTTTGATTATTCTCATATTGTTATTAAAGAAGAATATAATAAATTACTGTACAATGGAAATGCACTTCCGTCAGAAGCCGTGGTATTTGAAAAAGAGGAGCAGGAATTTCAGATTCAGAATTATTACTGTGTATATGATGTAAGAGGACAATTTATAGGCATATACACTATGACGGATGAATTGCTTAAGCCCGTAAAAATGTTTTATACAGGAAAAGCGGATGAAATGTGAGGTGGTGCAGGATGGAATACATTCATGGTTCGACAGATATAAAGCTTGCTAAGCCTACTGCAGTTACACTCGGTAAATTTGACGGTGTTCATGCAGGACATCAGAAGCTTATATCCATAGTTAAGCAGAAAGCAAAAGAAAATAATCTACTGGCAGCAGCTTTTACGTTTGACAGAATACCATTAAGTATCTGCCCTCAGAAGCAGCAGCATTTTATTACTACAAACAGCGAGCGAAGAAAGCTTATGGAATCCTTCGGGCTTGATGTGGAGATAGAATATCCTTTTACGGAAGAGCTGATGAATACAGAACCGGAAGAATTTATACAAAAAATAATAATAGACAAGCTTAATGCAAAGGTTGTTGTCGTTGGAACCGATTATCATTTCGGAAAGAACAGGGCAGGAGATGCGAAGCTTTTGCAGAATAAAGGGCCAGAATATGGTTTCGAGACAATTATTGTTGAAAAAGAAAAGTATCAGGACCGCGAAATCAGCAGTACATATATCAGGGAAGAGTTGTGTGAGGGGCATATGGAAACAGCAAATGTGCTTCTTGCAAGGCCGTTCGATGTACATGGTATAGTGTGTCCCGGAAATCAGCTCGGCAGACAGATGAATATGCCGACGATGAATATTTATCCGCCAAAGAGCAAGCTTCTGCCACCTAATGGAGTGTATGCTTCAGTTACGCTTCTTGATGATAAGACATATTACGGAGTAACGAATATCGGAACGAAGCCGACTGTAAGTGACAGTATGCAGGTTGCAGTCGAGACAAATGTGTTCGGCTATGATGGTGATGCATACGGAAAGCAGATAGAAGTAAGACTTATGTATTTTATAAGGCCTGAGATGAAATTTGATTCGGTTGAAGCATTAAGGAGTCAGATGGAGAAAGATTCTGCTTTTGCAAAAAGTATGTTTCTGTTAGAAAGTGATAATTAATAAATCAATACTTGCAATTTGGCAAATAGTATGATAGATTAATAAAGTATGTTAACCGTTACTCAGATGTGGGAAACTCCGACCTGCTTCTTAGTAACAGGTGGTTATTTTAAGGAGGATATAAAAGATGATATCAAAGGAAAAGAAATCAGAAATTATTGCAACTTATGGAAGAAAGCCTGGCGATACAGGTTCACCGGAAGTTCAGGTAGCAATCCTTACAGCAAGAATTGCAGAGCTCACAGAGCATTTAAAGGTTAACCAGAAAGACCATCATTCAAGAAGAGGTCTTTTAAAGATGGTTGGTAAGAGAAGAGCTTTACTTGAGTACCTTAAAAAGAACGATATAGAGGCATATAGAGATCTTATCGCACGTTTAGGTATAAGAAAGTAATTTAAAGGGCGGAGTAAATTCTCCGCCTTTTGTTCTTTAATAGGGAATTTCGATGAAATTCCCTATTAAAGAACAAATACACTGCGTGTGGTAATGCGTCAAATACGCATTTTAATAACAAGTTTTTTTAAAGATATGGAAAAGTTTAGTTGCGTATGCAACGGATTGGAGAAAATATGTTTAAACAGTTTACAATGGAATTAGCCGGCAGAACACTGCGTGTAGATATAGGTCGAGTTTGTGCACAGGCTAATGGTGCTGCCATGATGCACTATGGCGATACAGTAGTTCTTTCAACTGCGACAGCATCAAAAGAGCCGAGAGAGGGGATTGATTTTTTCCCGCTCAGCGTTGAGTATGAGGAGAAAATGTATGCGGTAGGTAAGATACCGGGTGGTTTTAATAAACGTGAGGGTAAGGCGAGTGAAAATGCCATTCTTACATCAAGAGTTATAGACAGACCTATGAGACCTCTCTTCCCTAAAGATTACAGAAATGATGTTACATTGAATAATATGGTAATGTCTGTTGATACAGAATGTCGTCCTGAGCTTCTTGCTATGCTTGGTTCAGCTATTGCGACATCTATTTCGGATATTCCTTTTGACGGCCCTTGTGCAACTACACAGATTGGTATGATAAACGGTGAGTTTGTTGTCAATCCGTCACAGACACAGTGGTCAGAAGGAGATCTTCAGCTTACTGTCGCTTCAACAAAGCAGAAGGTTATTATGATTGAAGCTGGAGCAAATGAAATTCCTGAAGATAAGATGATTGAAGCTATTTATATGGCACATGACATTAACCAGACTGTTATTGCATTTATTGATAAGATTGTTGAAGAAGTAGGTAAGGAGAAACATTCTTATGTAAGCTGTTCGGTTCCTGCTGAAATGTTTGAGGCAATGAAGCAGGTTGTTTCTCCAGAGGAGATGGAAACTGCTGTATTTACTGATGACAAGCAGACAAGAGAAAAGAATATAGATGCCATCACAGAGAAGATGAAAGATGCCTTTGCTGATAATGAAGAATGGCTTGCAGTACTTGGTGAGGCTGTATATCAGTACCAGAAAAAGACTGTAAGAAAGATGATATTAAAAGACCATAAGAGACCTGACGGACGTGCTATTGATGAAATCAGAACTCTTAAGGCAGAGGTTGATTTGATTCCGAGAGTACATGGTTCTGCGATGTTTACAAGAGGTCAGACACAGATTTGTGACGTTGTTACACTTGCACCTTTATCAGAAGCGCAGAAGGTTGACGGTCTTGATGATAATGTTACAACAAAAAGATATATTCATCAGTATAACTTCCCATCTTACTCTGTAGGTGAGACAAAGCCTTCAAGAGGACCGGGACGTCGTGAAATAGGACATGGTGCTCTGGCAGAGAAAGCTCTCATACCTGTACTTCCGACAGAAGAAGAGTTCCCATACAGCATACGTGCTGTTTCAGAGACATTTGAATCAAACGGTTCTACATCTATGGCATCTACATGTGCATCATGTATGTCACTTATGGCAGCAGGTGTTCCTATAAAGAAGATGGTAGCAGGTATTTCATGCGGTCTTGTTACAGGTGATACAGATGATGATTATATTGTTCTTACAGATATTCAGGGTCTTGAGGACTTCTTCGGCGATATGGATTTTAAGGTAACAGGTACTACAGACGGTATTACAGCAATCCAGATGGATATTAAGATTCACGGACTTACAAGACCTATAGTTGAAGAGGCAATAGCAAGAACGAGACAGGCAAGATTGTTTATTATGGATACATGTATGAAGCCTGCTATTGACAAACCAAGAGAAACTGTAGGCGAGTATGCTCCTAAGATTATTCAGACAACTATTGACCCTGCAAAAATCGGCGAGGTTGTAGGACAGCGCGGTAAGGTTATAAATGCCATTATTGAAGAGTGCGGCGTTAAGATTGATATTACAGATGACGGATTTGTATCAGTATGCGGTGTTGAGCAGGCTGGTATGGATTTGGCAATGAAATATATCAAGACAATTGCTGAGGATTTTGAAGAGGGCAAAATATACGAAGGTAAAGTTGTAAGCATCAAGGAATTTGGAGCATTTATTGAGTTTGCACCGGGCAAGGAAGGAATGGTCCACATTTCAAAGGTTACTAACGAAAGAATTAACCATGTGGAGGATGTTCTTACACTTGGTGATAAGGTTAAATGTAAGTGCATGGGCAAAGATAAGATGGGAAGAATAAGCTTTTCAATCAAGGATGCCCAGTAAAATTAACGTGTGATTAATTTTTGTACTCAAAGTATATAAATACACAAGCAGCAATTTAAATTCAGTATATGAATGGAGGATACATTATGATAGATAATAATTGCGCATATTGCGTTGAGGGAGAACTTGTTGCAAAGTTTGGTATTAAAATCTGTGAGCTTGAGACTTCTAAAGTATATCTTTTTAAGGAGCAGAGTCATCCTGGCAGATGTATAGTTGCACATAAGAAGCATGTAGGTGATATGAATGAACTTACTGCAGAGGAGAGAGCTGCTTATTTTGAGGATGTTGCAAGAGTAGCAAGAGCAATTATGGCAGCATTTCACCCTGACAAGGTTAATTACGGTGCATATGGTGATACAGGCCATCATCTTCATTTTCATCTTTGTCCGAAGTATAAGGATGAATTTGAATGGGGCGGAGTATTTCTTATGAACCCTGATAAAAAGTATCTTTCGGATGAAGAATATACTGAAATGATTGAAAAGATTAAAGAGAATCTTTAAAGGATTTAAGGAGTTTTAATAATGTCAGGACATTCAAAATTTGCTAATATAGCACATAAAAAGGCTGCAAATGATGCAGCAAAGGGTAAAATTTTTACAAGACTCGGAAAAGAAATTATGGTTGCAGTTAAAGAGGGCGGACCTGATGTAAATAACAATTCAAAGTTAAGACAGGTAGTTACAAAAGCCAAGGCTGCAAATATGCCTAATGATACAATCGAGAGAAGTATCAAGAAAGCTGCCAGCTCTGATATGTCAAATTATGAATCTGTGACATATGAAGGATATGGTCCTAATGGAACTGCAATTATTGTTGAGGCACTCACAGACAACAGAAACAGAGCTGCTTCAAATATCCGTAATGCGTTTACTAAGGGCGGCGGTAATGTAGGTACTCCGGGCTGCGTTTCATTTATGTTTGATAACAAGGGCCAGATTATCATTGCTAAGGAAGAGTGTGATAAAGATGCAGATGAGCTTATGATGTTAGCTCTTGATGCCGGAGCAGATGATTTTAACGAGGAGGAAGACTGCTTTGAAGTTACTACAGCACCAGATGATTTTGATGCTGTCAGCAGTGCTCTTTCAGATGCAGGAATTACGTTTGCGTCAGCAGAGGTGACAATGATTCCTCAGACTTATGTTGATTTGACATCAGATGAAGATTTAAAGAAAATGAGAAAAATTCTTAGTCTTCTTGATGATGAGGATGATGTACAAAATGTATATCATAACTGGAATGAGCCGGATAGTCAGGAAGATTAAATGGTGACATGAATAATGTTTTCATGATAAATTTTATATAATTTAAAATATGTGTACCTGTGAGGATTTTTTGCAGGTACATATTTTTTTACCTGAACCACTTCCATTTTATAGCATTTAATGATATATTTAATATATATTATCGTGAAAAATACAAATTATTCTGTGAAATGGAGAAATTTTATGAAATTATCAGAATTGGAGCAGGGAAGTAATATTATACTGCATGTTAACATAGACGGAAAATTTGCAGATTTTTCTTCTGTTGTGTTATATGTAAACAAGGAAAGTGCAGTTGCTGAAACCATTAAAATAAATAATAAGGTTGTAAGTTTTTCAGGTGATAATGTAAAGCTTGATATGTCATATATAAGAGATGGAAAAGCACCGTTTTTTTGGAGAGGTATAATGTGTGAGACATTTTCCGAAAATGGAAAAGCATTATATCGAATTACGTCATCATCGGAAGGAATTGAAAGAAACAGGAGGGAAGCTTTCAGACTTTTTTTAGGCATAAGCGGAGTGGCGCAGATGGGGATAAACAACAGGGCTTTAGACATTATAGTAAAGGATGTAAGTCAGACAGGTTTTTCTTTTGTGAGCGACAGGGACTTTGGAGAAGTTATAAATATGCCGGTGAGAATGGTGTTTACAGATTTAAACAAAAACTTCAGTCTTATGGGTATTGTTGTAAGAAAGGTGGAAATTTCAGAGAATAAAATAGTATATGGGTGCAGATTAAGTGTGGAAAATGAGCTGCTTCCTCAGTATATCAATATAAAGCAGAGACAGCAGCTTTCAATGAAAAGGGAAAATGATGATTACAAGCTGCATGAAAAGATGAGACAGTCTTTGAAAGAGACAAATAATTCAACTCTTAAGGCGGCGCTTGGCGGGGAAGACAAAAGAAAAGGAAATTATAACTCAGATTTTAAAAGAAATATAAGTGACGTCGAAAAAGTTGAAAGACGTGATGTGTTTAAACAAATTCATAGCGGAAAGAAGATGTGATTATTATGATAGATGATAAGCGTATACTGCAAAAGATGAATAAATTGCGTGAACAAAGACAGAATGTTGGACGTACATACGAGAGGGTAAAAAAATGTCCGAGATGCAGTAATAATATGAAGTATATTTATGGAGAAATATTTGAGTGTCCGTTTTGCGGCTATAAAGAATTATCTGATTTCGGAAAGGTAAGGGATTTTCTTGATAAGGCAGGCCCTCAGCCGGCTGTTATTATTTCACAGGAGACAGGTGTGCCTCTTGATGTTATAGATGCCTTTTTAAGGGAGGGAAGAGTTGAGATACCTGATGGTTCAGATATGTATATCAAGTGCCAGAGCTGTGGTACCGATATCAGATACGGAAGATATTGTCCTGACTGTATGCTTAAGATAACAAAAAATATAGGTCAGGTTATGTATATGCCTGAGGTTGGAGAAAAGCCAAGATACAAAGAAGGCAAAATGCACTATCTTGACAAGGCAGAAAAGCTTAGAAGAGAAAAAAATAATAGAAGATAAAGTAAATATCGGAAAAAACTGTATACCAAAATAAAAAGGTGCCGCTTTAACGAATAGAATTTCGTAAAGCGGCACCTTTTTGTGTAATTATGATTACATGGATTGTTTCGTGTGTTGTATTCGCACAGTTTAATTAAAGGTCAAATCCGAAATATCTTACTGCATTGTTGTAAGATATACCTTTAACGATTTTTTCAAGAGCTTTCTCGTCAGCAGGATACTCACCATTTTCAACCCAGCCGCCGATAAGTTCGCACATGATTCTTCTGAAGTACTCATGTCTTGTATAAGATAAGAAGCTTCTTGAGTCTGTGAGCATACCGATAAAGTTGCCTAAAAGACTTAAGTTAGCAAGGCTTGTCATCTGATTTGTCATACCAACCTTGTGATCGTTGAACCACCATGCTGAACCCTGCTGTATCTTGCCAATAGCCTTTGAATCCTGGAAACAGCCAAGTACTGTACCGATTGCTGCATTAACAGAAGGATTGAGTGAGTAAATAATAGTCTTTGGAAGCTCGTCTGTAATATTGAGTGCATTAAGGAACTGAGCCATCTCTGCTGAGCAGTCATAAGTATTGATGCAGTCATAACCTGTATCAGGTCCCAACTGATTGTATCTTAATGTGTTGTTATCACGGATTGTACCATAGTGAAGCTGCATTACCCAGTTGAGTTTATTGTATTCTTTACCTACAAATACCATGAAAGCAGTCTTGAATTTATTCATTTCATCTGCAGTAACAGAAGCACCTGATAATCTCTTTGCAAAAATAGCTTCGATTTCATCATCTGTGTAAGGCTTGTACATAACATATTCAAGAGCATGGTCAGAAACAGAGCAGCCCATAGAAGCAAAGAATTCCATTCTCTTTCTTAAAGCATCCTTTAAAGCGGCAAATGAGTTGATTGAAACGCCGCTTACATCAGATAATGTCTTTAAGTAATCAAGATATTCAGGTTTTTCAAGGTTCATTGCCTTGTCAGGTCTCCATGCAGGAAGAACCTGTACATCAAAAGTGTCATCCTCTGCGATAACCTTATGCCATTCAAGAGAATCAACAGGGTCATCTGTTGTGCAGATTAAAGTAACATTTGATTTTTTGATAAGATTTCTTACTGACATGTCAGCTTCTGCAAGCTTTGCATTGCAAAGATTCCATACTTCTTCAGCAGTATCGCCGTTTAATACGCCATTGTATCCGAAATATCTTTGTAATTCAAGGTGACTCCAGTGGTAAAGCGGATTACCGATAGCCATCTCAAGTGTTTCGGCCCATTTCTGGAATTTTTCTCTGTCTGTGGCATCACCTGTGATGTACTTTTCATCAACACCGTTAGTTCTCATCTGACGCCATTTGTAATGGTCACCGCCAAGCCATACCTGTGTTATGTTCTCGAACTTTCTGTCCTCAGCTATTTCTCTTGGGTTAATGTGACAGTGGTAGTCAAGTACAGGCATTTTTGCTGCATAGTCATGATAAAGATGCTGTGCAGTAGGTGTTGAGAGTAAAAAGTCTTTGTCCATAAATTGTTTCATGGTTAGTCCTCCTAAAATTAAATTTTTGTTGTGTTGCGTTTTATTAAATTGGCAGAAACCGTGTTCAACTGTTCAACACGCTCTCCGCATAAAACCTTCATTAAAAGGCTGACAGCAGTTACCGCAAGCTGTTCAACCTTATTGTCGATAGAGGTTAATTCGGGTTCTGTACAGCTGCTCAGCACAGAATTGTTATAACCTATAATTTCAAGTTCATCAGGAATTCTGATACCTCTTTTGTAAGCAAATTTTACAGCACCTACAGCCAGGGAATCATCTGAGGTTATAACTGCATCAAAATGTATTCTTTTGCTGTAAAGCATATCAAGATAATCTCTTGCTTTAGTTATGCTTTTGGTGCAAAGGTGGTAATATTCCGGCTTTACGGTAAATCCGGAATCAGCCATGGCTGTAAGATAACCATTTAGCTTATTCGTTCCGCTGTAGGAAGTACTGGTATACAGGTAGATAATATCACTATGACCGGATGTAATCAATCTGTTAGTTGCATCATAAACAGCCTCTTTATCATCACACATGACTGAATAAATATTGCAGCCCTTTAAAAATCCATTGACAAGAACTATAGGCACAGATTTAGCAGCCTCGGTAATGTAGCTGTTGTCAGCATCTTCTGTATTTGGAACAAATTGTGAGCCAGCAAGAATTATACCGTCCACGCGCTTGCTCATAAGCAGATTGAGATATTTTTTTTTCGTATCATATACATTTCCTGTACAGCAAAGAATTGAATCGTAACCGTTGCGTCTTAATTCCTGTTCAAGATAGTAGACGGCATTAGCAAGGTAAATATCCGAAGAATCAGTGCACATGATACCGATGGTTTTCATTGTGTTGAGTCCCAAACCTCTTGCAAATACATTGGGAGTGTAATTCAATTCTTTTATGGCAGCAAGCACCTTTCGCTGTGTTTTTTCACTTACATTGCTGTTGCCGTTTATAACTCTTGACACAGTGGCAATAGAAACGCCTGCTTTTTTTGATACGTCATAAATATTCATATTACAAACCATTCCGCCGCGTATGCAGCAAGTAAAATCGTACAATATGATAAACTTAATTTTAAAAAATAAAAAATGTAAGCACTTACATATTGATAAATTAATTATACAATGGTATTATGATAAAAACAAGTGTGATGTTACATTTTATTTAAATCAGATACATCTGCGCTTATTTTCATTGCCGTTACTGGTGAAAAAATGGGATATTCCCGATAAATAAAGGAGATTTAAGATGCAAAGATTAAACAAGAGTATTACACATGCAGTTGACAGACCTGTTAAGGTTATGCAGTTCGGTGAAGGTAATTTCCTTAGAGCGTTCGTTGATTATATCTTCGATGTTACTAATGAAAAGACAGATTTCAATGGCGGCATTGTTATCGTTAAGCCAATCGAATTTGGTACACTGGAAAGATTTCATGATCAGGAGTGCCAGTATACACTTCAGTTAAGAGGCTTTGAAAATGGACAGCCTAAGGAGATAACACGTCAGATAACATCTGTAGTTGATGCTGTTGCAGCAATCGAAGATTATGACAAGTTCATGGAATATGGTACAAGTGAAACACTTCGTTTCATCGTTTCAAACACAACAGAGGCAGGTATTGTATTTGATGAGACAGATGATTTTAATGCATGTCCTCCTAAGACATATCCGGGTAAGCTTACAAAGCTTCTTTATGAAAGATATAAGAAGTTTAACGGAGCTGCGGATAAGGGCTTAATCATACTTCCATGTGAGCTTATTGCAGATAATGGTATCGAGTTAAAGAAGTGCATTATGAAGTTTATTGAACTTTGGAAGCTTGAAGATGAATTTAAGACTTGGGTTAATTCAGCATGTTCATTCTGTCCTACACTTGTAGACAGAATTGTACCTGGTTATCCAAGAGAAGATGCAGCTGCACTTTGTGAAGAGTGGGGTTATGAGGATCAGCTTATCGACAGAGCAGAGACATTTGGTCTTTGGGTTGTTGAAAGTGATGAAAACCTTCCTTTGGAGCAGCTTGAGAAAGAACTTCCATTTAAAGAAGCAGGACTTAATGTAGTATTTACAAAGGATCATCATCCATACAAGGAAAGAAAGGTTAGAATCCTTAATGGTTCTCATACATCATTTGTACTTGCGTCATTCCTTGCAGGAAACAATATTGTTAAAGAATCTATGGATGACCCTACAATAAGAAAGTATATGGAAGAAACATTGTTTGATGAAGTAATTCCTACACTTTCATTATCAAAGGAAGATTGCGAGACATTTGCAAAGGCTGTTATAGACAGATTCTTAAATCCATTTGTTAAGCATCAGCTTCTTGATATTTCATTGAACTCAGTTTCTAAGTGGGAAGCAAGATGCCTTCCTTCATTATTAGGTTATGTTAAGAAGTTTAATAAGCTGCCTAAGTATCTTACATTCTCAATTGCGGCACTTATGAGCTTTTATTCAACACAGGAAGAAGCAGAGTTTAATGGCGGTATTTGTCTTGTTGGTGACAGAAATGGTGAGAAGTACAATATTCGTGATGATAAGTTTGTACTTGATTTCTTCAAGGAAAATTCAGCTAAATCTCCTGAAGAATTTACACATGCTTACCTTAGCAATACAAAGTTCTTCGGCGGAGAGGATTTAACAAAGGTTGAAGGCCTTGAGGAAGCAGTTTCTTCTTATGTCGCAGATATCAGAGCAAGAGGTATGAGAGCTGTTGTTACAGATTTAGTAAATAATTAATTTTTACATACAAAGCGGGTGCTGGCATCCGCTTTGTTTATGCAATATGAAATTTTGATGAAATTTCCTATTGCATAAACAACACACTGCGTGTGATAATGCGCAGCTCGCGGCAATGAAATTATCGCTTTGCGAACCGCTCGCGCGCTTAAGATTGCGTAAAACGCAATCTTTTTATCAGAATTTTGACACTGTAATAAATAAAATATAAAAAGGAGGCGGATTATGCAGGATTTTATAAGAATTAATGACAACGACAATGTTGCTGTGGCTTTAAAGCCCATTGCAAAAGGAACATCACTCGATGTATGCGGCAATGCAGTTACAACTGTTGAGGATATCCCACAGGGACACAAATTTGCGATAAAGCCTGTTGCTAAGGGTGAAGAAGTTGTTAAATACGGCTTTAGAATCGGTTATGCGCAGGAAGATGTGGAGACTGGTGCGTGGATACATACACACAATTTAAAGACAGCGCTAGGAGAACTTCTTGAGTATACATATAACCCTACAGGTGTTGATGTTAAGCCTACAGAAGAAGCATTTTTTGAAGGTTATATGAGAGAAAACGGAAAAGTTGGTGTCCGTAATGAAGTTTGGATAGTTCCTACAGTTGGCTGCGTTAATTCAATTGCAAGAGCTATTGAGACTGCTGCAAGAGCTAAAAAACCAGAAGGTGTTGATGAAGTTGTAGCATTTACTCATCCATATGGTTGTTCACAGATGAGCGATGATCAGGAAAATACAAGAACAATTCTTGCAGATTTGATTAATCATCCTAATGCAGGTGCAGTACTTGTGCTTGGTCTTGGATGTGAGAACAGCAATATCGGAGTGCTTAAGGAATATATCGGAGAGGTTAACCCTGACAGAGTTAAATTCCTTTCAGTACAGGATGTAGAAGATGAGCAGGAAGTTGCAGGCAAGATGCTTGATGAGCTTATGGCTTATGCTGCTGCATTTAAGAGAGAAAAGGTCAGTGCAAAGGAACTTATTATAGGTATGAAGTGCGGAGGTTCTGACGGTTTATCAGGTATTACTGCAAATCCTATTGTTGGTGCGTTTTCAGATATGCTTGTTTCAAAGGGCGGTACTACAATTCTTACAGAGGTTCCGGAAATGTTCGGTGCAGAGACACTTCTTATGGATAGATGCGTTGATGAGAAGATATTTGACAAGACTGTAAAGCTTATCAATAACTTTAAAGAGTATTTCCAGAAAAACGGACAGACAATATATGAAAATCCGTCACCGGGTAATAAAAAGGGCGGTATATCAACACTTGAAGATAAGTCTCTTGGTTGTACACAGAAATCAGGTTCAGCACTTGTAAAAGGTGTACTTGAATATGGTGAAAGAGTCGAGACAAAGGGACTTAATCTTTTAAGTGCACCGGGAAATGACCTTGTTGCTTCAACAGCATGTGCTGCGGCAGGAGCGCAGATTGTGCTCTTTACTACAGGACGCGGTACACCATTTGCTTCACCTGTACCTACAGTTAAGATTGCAACAAATTCTCTTATGGCAGACAGAAAATCTAACTGGATTGATTTTAATGCAGGAAGAATGGTGGAAGATATGAGCAAGGAAGACCTTGCAAAAGAACTGTTCCAGCTTGTTTTGGATGTTGCTTCAGGCAAGAAAGTTAAGGCTGAAGAGGAAGGATTCCATGATTTTGCAATATTTAAGCAGGGTGTAACATTGTAATTAATATGAATTGACAAAAGAAATACTAAAAATTATAATAAAAGTATCATTGATTAAGAAGGAGAAATTTTAAAATGAACAAAGTTGTAGAAGAACTTGGTAAAATTGGTATTGTTCCTGTTATAGCACTTGACGATGCTAAGGATGCAGAACCATTAGCAAAGGCATTAATCGAAGGCGGACTTCCTTGTGCAGAGGTTACATTCAGAACAGCTGCAGCAGAAGAGTCAATCAGAATTATGGCTTCAAAGTATCCTGAATTAGTAGTTGGTGCAGGTACAGTACTTACACCAGAGCAGGCAGACAGAGCTATGAACGCTGGAGCAAAGTTTATCGTTAGCCCTGGCCTTAACCCTAAGGTGGTTAAGCACTGCATAGATAAGGGATATCCAATCGTACCTGGTACAAGCAACCCTTCAGATGTTGAAGTTGCTATTGAATTAGGTCTTGATGTAGTTAAATTCTTCCCTGCTGAAGCTGCAGGCGGTCTTAACATGATTAAGTCTATGGCAGCACCTTATACAAACATGAAGTTTATGCCAACGGGCGGTATTAACGCAGGTAATTTAAAGTCATACCTTGACTTCGGTAAGATTGTATGCTGCGGCGGTTCTTGGATGGTTAAGAAAGACATGGTTGCAGCAGGTGACTTTGAAGGTATTAAGAACCTTACAAAGCAGGCTGTTGACGCTATGCTTGGTTTTGAAGTTAAACATGTAGGCGTTAATATGGAAAGCGGCGAAGCTGCTGAGGAATTGGCAGATACATTTGAGAAGATGTTCAGCTTTGAGAAGAAAGTCGGCAACAGCTCAGTATTTGCAGGTACAGGTTTTGAATTAATGAAAAAGCCGGGTCGTGGTGCTAACGGACATATTGCTATTGCAACTAACTATATTGAGAGAGCAATCTATCATCTCGAGAAGAGAGGCTTTGAATTCGATATGGATTCAGCAGTAGTTAAGGATGGCAAGATGAAAGCTATCTACTTCAAGGGTGAATTCGGCGGATTTGCTATGCATCTTGTACAGAAGTAATTAATTTTACAAAATTCTGTAATTTTAACTGTAATCATCCGGCGGTTTAAATCCGCCGGAATGAATATTAAATTCTAAAGGAGATTTTTAAAAATGGCAAAAGTAGTAACAATGGGTGAGATTATGTTAAGATTATCTACACCAAACAATGAAAAATTTATCCAGGCTGATGAATTTGATGTATGCTATGGTGGTGGTGAGGCTAACGTTGCAGTTTCACTTGCTAACTATGGACATGATGCAGAGTTCGTTACAGCAGTTCCTGATAATGAAATCGGTGAGTGTGCAGTAGCTGCATTAAGAAAGTATAATGTAAAGACTGATAACATTGCTAAGTGTGGTGAAAGACTTGGTATCTATTACCTTGAGTCAGGTTCTTCAATGAGACCTTCAAAGGTTGTTTATGACAGAGCTCATTCATCAATTTCTACAGCAACAGCAGCTGACTTTGATTTTGATAAGATTTTCGAAGGTGCTGACTGGTTCCACTTCACAGGTATTACACCAGCTGTTTCAGATTCAGCAGCTGTATTGACAGAGGAAGCTCTTAAGGCTGCTAAGAAGCATGGTGTTAAGGTTTCAGTTGACTTAAACTTCCGTAAGAAATTATGGTCTTCAGAGAAGGCTCAGAAGGTTATGAAGAACCTTATGCAGTATGTTGATGTATGTATCGGTAACGAAGAGGATGCTGAACTTGTATTAGGTTACAAGCCTGGTAATACAGACGTAACAAGCGGTGATCTTGAACTTGCAGGTTACAAGTCAATCTTTGAACAGATGGTAGCTGATTACAACTTTGAATATTGCATTTCTTCACTTCGTGTAAGTCACTCAGCTTCAGATAATGGCTGGTCAGCTTGCATTTACTCAAGAGATACAAAGGAATTCTATCATTCAAAGGAATACAGCATTCACCCAATCGTAGACCGTGTTGGTGGTGGTGATTCATTTGCAGCTGGTACAATCTGCGGATTAGTAGACGGTAAGAACTTCAAGGATGCTCTTGAATATGGTGTTGCTGCATCAGCTCTTAAGCATACAATCCCTGGTGACTTCAACCTTGTATCACGCAAGGAAGTTGAAACACTTGCAGGCGGAGATGCTTCAGGACGTGTACAGAGATAATCATCGCAAACATAAGTAGCGGTGCATAAATAGAAAGAGTCTCACAAAGTAAGCTTGCTTACGACTGTGAGACTCTTTTTACTTTGATAGAAAGTGCCAAAGACGCAAAAACGTACAAAATCCGTTAAAAAATACAAAAAATCCCTGTATATGTTGAAAAAATATCCTAAATAGGGTATTATTAAATAGATTAAATGTCGATAGATAATATAAAGCTGATTACAGAAGCAAAAAGTCAGATTATACCTGTGGTTGAGGTTCTATATTATTTAACATACAGATATTATATGAGGGAGAGTGCTCTTATGGATAAAAAAAGGATAAGTAATAAGTTCAATGTTATTGTGGCTTCTATAGGCAAGCTGAAGCTTAGGCAAGGCTGGAAGATTGTTGGTGCTGTTATTGCAGCACTTTTGATTGTCGGAGGTTATATGGTATATGCCAACGCTGACGGTAAAGTAACTATGTCTCTTAATACAAGTACAATCAGTGTTGAAGGAGGAGCTACGTCAATACAGCTTACTGCTTCGCTTAGAGGTGGTGATGACCCGGCAGCATTAAATCCTGATAATATTGAGTGGGAAGTAAGGAACGAGAGTGTTGCACTTTTTGTAAAAGAAGGCGGAACCATAAGTACAACTACAACGGGAGCTAATCCTGTTATTATGGGGCAGAATGCCGGAAGAACTGTTGTTACCGGAAGGTATTATCAGGTTGACCCTGATACTGGAGCTAAAGTTGAATTATGCAATGCTTCAGCAACTGTTGTTACAAAGGCTACAATTACAGTCACAGATGGAAATGGTACGCCTATAACAGATATTAACACAAGAGTATTTGAACCGGGAGAAAAGATACGTTTCAAGGCTAATACATATTCAGGCAACGGACTGGTTGTTACGCAGCAGGATGGAAATGCGCCGGCAGCCGGTGTTGTTAAGATTGTGCCTGAAGAGTCAACTTATGACATGGTAACAGTTGAAGTTATCGGAGGCGGTGTTACAAGACTTAATGTAAGAACTGAGGACGGACTGGATGCAAATGGTAATAAAATTGATTTATTGAATTATGCTTTTACGGTTAACGCACGTATTTATCTTGACGAGAGCAGAACTGACCAGAATGGAAACGTTATTATAAAAGAAAAAGATGGTATAAAATATATGGTTCTTGATGATACACCATATAAGCCATTCGCAATGGAAGAACTTCCGACTAATATTAAATATCCTGCGCTGTCAGGTGCGCTATTCAGAAGTGAGAATGAGAAAATCGCTACTATAAAAGCTGGTAATATTGTAGGTATAAGAGCTGGTGTTACACAGGTTTCAGCCGGCGTTTACGGATATGATTCAGCAGGTAATGAAGTTCCTTTCAGTGTTGTAAAACTTAAGGTTGTAGTTCCTTATAAGAAACTCGGCAATGAAATAACTACTATGAATGTAGGAGATAAGACACAGCTTATGACCTCTGATAATGATGGTACGTTGTGGTATACATCTGATAAAGATATTGTAGAGCTTGATGCGGCTACAGGTGAGGTTAAAGCATTGAAAGCGGGAACTGCAACAATTACGGCGACAAGAAGTCCGTCAGATGATTTATCATCAATATATGATTTGCCATATGAGCTTACATATAAGATTACGGTAATTGACGGATTTGGCTTAAGCAGCAATAATCTTACAGTTAATGTGGACGAGACAGTTACTTTGGAAGCACTTGTTACATCAGAGGATCTTGAAAAAAATCCTGTAACATTCAAGGTTGAAAATCAGCCGAGGGAAGACGGAACTGTGCCTACACAAGATCTTGTAAAAGTTTCGCAGGACGGTAAAAAACTTTCTATCACAGGTGTGCAGTCAGGTACTGTACATATTACAGGTACACAGACAGTAAATGGAGTTACAAAGTCAGCTATGTGCGTTGTCTACGTAACAAACCCTGTAAGAGATATGTATATAGATCCATCTTCAATAACAATTGAACGTGGTAAGACTGATGTTGTCCAGCTTCATTTTGAGCCGGAGGGACCGACAAACTCCACTGTAATTTGGGGCAGCTCAAATCCGGAGGTTGCAACCGTTGAGGGTGACAGTTATAAGGCTACAATCACTGCTGTTTCAGGTGGTAATGCTACAATTACCGTAATATCTCAGGACGGTATGAAAGTTGCAAACTGTTCAGTCTATGTAAGAGAACCGGTAACGGGAGTTACACTTAATGAAACATCAGTAAATTCAACAATGGCAATAGGAAAGTTCCAGTTAACTGCGACAGTAACACCTGATGGAGACGGAGTTAACAGAGACGTGACATGGACATCATCAAATACCGAGATTATAAAGGTTGATAAAAATGGTCTTGTAACATTTGTAAAACCAGGACATGCTACGATTATATGTAATGTCGTTGACGGTGGCAAAAACTATCAGGCAACATGTGAGTTCTTTATAAGTATTCCGGTTGAGCATATTAAGCTTGATACTACAAAGGCTACATTGTCAGTAGGTGATAAATTAAGGATTTCAGCGGAGGTTCTGCCTGTTACAGCTTCAGATAAAACTCTTTACTGGGAATCTTCAAACACAAATATCTGTGTTGTAGATTCTAACGGTCTTGTTCAGGCAGTAGGAACAGGTTCATGTACAATTCTTTGTAAGTCAGCCGATGGCGGAATGACTGCAATGTGTGAAATATTCGTAAAACAGCCTGTAACAAGCATTGTTCTGAGTACAACAGATATTACCGTAAGAAAAGGACAGGTGTTCTGGCTTAACGGAACATGTCTTCCGGAAAATGCAGACAATAAGCAGCTTACATGGATGAGCCGCGATGAGGATGTATGTACTGTTGAAAGCGATGGTAAGGTTACAGCTACAGGAGCCGGTACAACATCAATTATTGCAACGAGTGTTGATTCGGGAGTAACTGCATTTTGTACCGTTACAGTTACGCAGCCGGTAACGGGCATTACGCTTAACTCAGATTACCAGCTTTTGTGGGTAGGTGCGAAATATGCTATTATACCTATAATAGAGCCAGCTGATGCAGAGAATAAGAATGTTACATATTTGTCAAGCGATCCTACCGTGGCTTCAGTTGATGAAAATGGTATAGTAACTGCTCTTAAGGGCGGAAGCTGCGTTATTGAGGTAACGACAGAGGAATGTAAGCTCACCGCAGCATGTACTATAGAGGTTAAGGAATATGTATCATCTATCGAGCTTAGCGAGACTTATAAATATTTAAATGTTGGGGCATCAGGCACGCTTACAGCTAAAGTAGGAGCAGCAACTGCGACAAATAAAAATATTACATGGTCATCATCAAATAATGATATATGTTCAGTGGATTCGAGCGGAAATATTATCGGACATACACCGGGAACAGCAGTTATTACTGCTACGGCAGCTGATGGAAGCGGTGTTAGTGCAACGTGTATTGTAAGAGTTGTAAATCCGGTACTTTCAATTTCGGTTGAGCCTTCTACACTTCACCTGCTTGTAGGAGAGTCAAAAATACTTAAAGCAAACATATATCCTGAAAATGCATCAATAAAAGATGTAAAATGGATTTCTTCTGATGAAAAAATTGCTGTAGTTGATGAAGCCGGAGAAGTGTTTGCATTGTCACCGGGTAAAGTTAAGATAACAGCACAGTCAACAGACGGCAATGAAGTTAAAGGCGTCTGCTGGGTATATGTAACACCGGTAGTTGATATAACTTCATTAAAGATTAATTCTTCAGAAATATACATGCTTGCAGGCAAATCAAGACAGCTCAGTGTAAGAGTAAGGCCTGCAATAAATACTGACAGCTATGACTGGTATTCTTCAGATACAGGAACGGTTATTGTTGACGGTAAGGGACTTATAACTACAGTTGGTCCAGGAACAGCCGAAGTATATGTTGAAAGTAATTCAAAAGGCGTTATGTCGACGTGTATAGTACATTCACTTGGAATAAGCAAATCAAGTATTACACTGGAGCAATATGATAAGTTCTGGCTTGATGTGCTTGGAATTGAAGAGGGTGACAAGGTAAGATGGCGAAGCAGTAACCCGAGAGTATGTACTGTGTCTCAAAGCGGTGAGGTTGTTGCAAGAAAGGCAGGAACTACAACTGTGACAGCTGTGACACATAACAAGACACTTACATGTACCGTAAGAGTTACAAATTTCAGGTGATGGAATCTGCAAAGCATTGATAAATGAAGATGTTTTAAAAATATAGAATTATCAGAATATATGATGATTTTAATATTTATAATATGCCGCATAATTACAGCAGAATGAGAGCTGTTTTATGCGGCATGTTTTTTACTTTATAGGAAATTGCGTCGAAGACGCATTCTGATAACAAGTTTGCGAAGCAAATCTTGCAAGCGTCGTGAACGACACTTTTTTATTACATTTTAGATTAAAACAAAAACATCGCCAAAGGAATGAAGTAGGTTCCAATGGCGATGCCTTTTATATAAAAAATATGAGGGGAGATAGAAAGAATATCTTGCTATCCAAGTAATACTATATATGTTAAATGTGAGCAAAGTGTGTTTACTAAATAAAAGAAATATAAAAATGGTAAAATAGAAAGAAAGTTTATTTGGAAGAATGTACAAAAACAGCTTTTTGTTGACCTTTATTGGATATAATGTTAATATGTAATTTATGGAATTGTATAGGTTTCATGCTATTTGAGAAAAATTTTTTAGAAAGGTATAAATTTATCTTATGGGAAATTATATGGAAATGCGAAATGTAAAAGAAGATAATTTTAATGTAAACTTAAAAGACTTATTGGCAGAGTGTGTAAGAAAATTAAAATATGTTCTTATCACAGCACTTGTTTTTGCGTTGCTTATGGCTGGAGTTAAGGCTGTAAAGAATGTTAAGGCATACAAAGCCGGAAGCGACACACAGAATGAAATTGTGTTATCGCAGCAAGAGCTGGCAGGTGTTAATGAATATCTTTTAAAGGTAAATGACCTTGAAAAAATGAAAAAATATATGGAAGAATCACCTTCTATGAAGGTTGATGCTCACAATATTGATACAATTAATATTCAGTATTATGTAAATGCAGATGAAAGTGTTTCACAGGAGCTTGTTATTGCATACCGCAATTTTATAATAAGAGGCGGACTTGTGTCAGCTTTAAAGAATTCGGGTATTTCAATTGAAGAGAATTATCTTCAGGAGCTTGTTACATGTGACAGTGTTTCATATAACAGTGAAGTTAAGAATAATATCTTTAATGTTATAATTTATGCCGCAGATAAGCAAGAGTGTTATAATATTGCAAATAAGACAGCAGATGTATTGAAAGCATATCAGAAAACACTTTCTGAAAGCGTTAAGTCACATGATTTAGAGCAGATTGAAATGTCTTACAGTAAGACTACGGATATCTCGTTAGATAAAAGACAAAAGGACAACCTTGATACATTGATTGAAACATCAGAACTGATAGGCGATATGGATGATGATTTTAGTGCGGCGCAGCTTGCAAAGATAAAGGAACTGCTTGCAAAGGAAGACGGTGCAGAGAATGGGGAAAGTGAAGCAGTGCAGACAAAAACATCAGTTATGAGCGGTGTTGTAAAATATTTTGTGCTTGGTTTTGCACTCGGAGCATTTCTTTCATTAGCGGTTATTGTTATAGCTTATATTGTTAGCGGTAAATTGAAATATATCAATGAGCTTCAGGTGCGCTACGGAATGAGATGTTTCGGCGGATTGAGCGTTTCAAAGAAGAACTACTTTAAAAAGCTTTCTGATAAATGGTTCTACAGCGATTATCCTTCAGATGTTATGCTTCAGGAAAAACTGATTTTGTCTAAGATTGCTTCTACAGTGAGAAATATAGAACTTGATGAGATAGCTGTTGTTGGTGCATTTAATGATTCTGTATCAGATGAGATCAGTAAAATAGTAGAAAAAGTAAACGAGCGCGGTATCAAATGTGAAATTATCGGAGATATTCTTGGAAATGCCGACGCAATTGATATGCTTTGCAAAAGTAAGAAAGTTATACTTGCAGAGCAGATTGGTAAGTCAAGAATAAGAAACATTAATCAGGAACTTTTGATGTGCGAACATCAGAATGTTGAAGTTGTAGGTTATTTTACAGTAGATTAATTTGACGGGATGGAGATTGCTATGAAACACATTTTTATTATTGGTTCAAAAGGAATACCGGCTAAATATGGCGGGTTTGAGACATTTGTAGATAAATTGACCGGAGGACAGGTAAGAAATGATATAAAATACCATGTTGCATGTCTTTCTGATAACGATAATGAATTTGAGTACAATGGTGCCCACTGCTTTAATGTAAAAGTTCCAGCAATAGGACCAGCAAAAGCGGTTTATTATGATATGACGGCATTTAAGTACTGTAACCGTTATATTGAAAAAAATAATATACAGGATGCAGTTGTTTATGTACTTGCATGCAGAATAGGACCGTTTGTGAAGCATTATAAGGACAAGCTTACAAAGCTTGGCGGAAAGTTATATGTAAATCCTGACGGACACGAGTGGAAGCGTGCAAAGTGGAACTGGATGATAAGAAAGTACTGGAAAGTCTCTGAACGTCTTATGGTAAAACATGCGCAGCTTTTAATATGCGATTCTAAAAATATCGAGAATTATATAAAGCAGGATTATAAAAAATATAATCCTAAAACTACGTATATTGCATATGGAGCAGACGTAAGAAAGTCTGAATTAACTGATGAGTCGGCTGACTGGACAGAATGGTGTAATAAACATAGCGTAAAGGCAAAAGAATATTTTCTTGTTGTAGGCAGATTTGTTCCAGAGAATAATTATGAGACTATGATAAGAGAATTTATGATGTCAGACACGACTAAGGATTTTGTTATAGTTACAAATGTTGAACACAACAAGTTTTATGATGAATTAAAGAAAAAGACAGGATTTGATAAAGACAGACGAATTAAGTTTGTGGGAACTGTTTACAATCAGGAGCTTCTTAAGAAGATACGTGAGGAGGCATTCGCATATTTTCATGGCCATGAAGTCGGCGGAACAAATCCAAGTCTTTTGGAGGCACTTGCGTCAACAGACTTAAATCTTTTGATTGATGTTGGCTTTAACAGGGAAGTTGCAAAGGACGGAGCACTTTATTGGAACAAGACAGAAGGTAATTTAAGCAAGGTCATCAATGAGAGCTGTAAATTGGACAACAGCCGTATACAAAAGCTTTCTGAAAAGTCTTTAAACAGAATAAAGGAAGCATTCAGTTGGGAAAAGATAGTTGATGACTATGAGAAAATATTTTAATCAGGTTCGGAGTTAACAAAATGAAGCAATTTGTTAAGCTATTTAATAAAGTTGGCGGAAAAGCACTTTTTAAGCAGTATCTTAAGGCACATGTATTACTTTTTGCTGTATTTCAGATACTTTCGCAGGGCTTTTCAAGAAAATCACTTGAGCTTGTAAGAAATTCGGTAAATAACAGAATACTTAGAAAGCTAAGAAAGAAATATAGAAAATTTATTGCTGAATATATTCAAAATAACGATAGCAGTACATTAGAGCAGAAGCGTTCTGACTATATATGGATATGCTGGTTTCAGGGGATTGAGAATGCACCTGATGTAGTAAAGCAGTGCTATGAATCGATAAAATTAAATTTTGCACATAAGCAAATTGTTCTTATAACAGATGATAACTATAAAAGTTATATAACCTTCCCTGACTATATTCAGGATAAGATTGACAGAGGTCTTATAACAAGAACGCATATGTCTGATTTATTAAGAACGGAACTTCTTATAAAATATGGCGGAACATGGATCGATGCGACTGTGTATTGCTCAGGAGAAAATGTGCCTGAATATATGATAGATTCTGATTTATTTATGTTTCAGATGCTTAAGCCGGGACTTGACGGACAGTGCTGCCGCATAAGCAGCTGGTTTATAACTTCATGTTCTAATAATCCGATTTTGCTCCTTACGAGAGCATTATTATATGAGTATTGGAAAAAGAATGACAGCCTTATAGATTATTTTCTTTTTCATGATATGGTTGAGCTTTCTATTGAAACATACCCTGAGGAGTGGGATAAGGTAATACCATTCAGCAACAGTGTACCTCATATTCTTCTGTTAAGATTATTTGATGAGTTTGATGAAAATACATGGAATACGGTAAAGCAAATGACTCCTATTCATAAGTTGACTTATAAGTTTGACAAGGAAAATGCATTGAAGAAAGATACGTATTTTGATGTGATTTTCACAAGTAAATTAAACTGATATGGAGGTTTGTCTGTGAAAGTAGTAACAGTATTGATGTCGACATTTAACGGTGAAAAATATTTAAGAGAACAAATCGATTCCATTTTAAATCAGGAGGGAAATTTTAAGTTAGAGCTTTTAGTCAGAGATGATGGCTCAAAAGATAATACTACAAAAATCCTCGATGAATATAAGGAAAAAGGAAAATTAAACTGGTATACAGGAAGCAATATGGGGCCTGCGCTGAGCTTTATTGATTTGATAAAGCACAGCGGTGAGAGTGATTATTATTCTTTTGCAGACCAGGATGATTTTTGGGAGAAAGAAAAGCTTAAGAATGCTGTACAAAATATAGTAAAATCAGGTTCATCTAAGCTTCCTGTATTATATTTTGCAAATGCATCGCTTGTTGACAGTAAGCTTTCTTCGCTTGGAAGAAATGTATATAAAGCGCAGCCTGGGACTGATTTTTGTACGCTTGTATGTGCGGGCGGTCTGCTTGGCTGTACTATGGTGATGAACGATAATCTTGCACATTTTATAAGAAAAATACAGCTTTCAGGGCCTATAGTTATGCATGATTTTTACGCGGCTGTTTTGTGTAAGGCTTTGGGTGGCAGAATTATATATGACGAAAATCCGCAGATGAAATACAGACAGCATGGTAATAATGTAGTCGGTGTTTCATACGGAATTATTGGAAAAATTAAAGGCAGATTAAAAGATATAACAACAAAATCAAAGGTAAGTATTGCTGTGCAGGCAAAAACTGTGCTTGCTGCAGCAGATGTTGTGAAAATTTCTGAAAATAATAAAAAATGGCTTGAGAAGGTGGCCGATTATGATAAGTCAGTTTTCTCAAGAATTAAACTTGCATGCTCGTTAAAGACAAAATATGTGTCAAAGAATATGGCATTTAAAATAAGAGCATCAATATTATTAGGAAACAGATAGAAAGGAGAGAGTGATGGAGCTTATAGTACTTTTAGTTTTATTTGCGCCGATAGTATATTTGGCTGTTAAGAAAAAAGAATGGTACTTGTATCTGCTCTTCGCATTTTATCCTATACTGCCGGACAGCTTTGCTATAGAGATATCATCTTCACTTCCTCTTCTTACCGGTTCAAGAATACTTATACTTATAGTTATGGTATTTTGGGTAAGGCGAGTGATAGTTACACATAATGTAAGCATTCCGAGAGGACTTGCCGTGTTTGTGTTCATAAATATAATGATTTCTGTTATCAATATAAGCAATGGCTTTGGGGAGGTTAACAGAGTTTTTGGTATTGTTTTGGAGCAGTTCCTGCTTGTTATTATATTAAAAGAGCTTATAAATGACAGGGAAGTATTTAAAAACTGTATAGATTTCATGATATACGGATGTGTCGCGCTCGCTGTGATAGGAGCGTGTCAGAGTCTGCTTGATTTAAATCCGGCATCAGTATTAAATATCGTAGAATCTTCATCGGAAACACTGCTTACTGACCGTATGAATATGACAAGAGCATACGGCACAACAAATGCAATAGGTTATGGCTGTTATTGTGCATTTATGTTTCCGATAATACTTTATATGTATGAAAGGGAAAGAAGATTTAAATACATTATTTTTGCTTTGGCTGACCTTGCAGCACTTATACTTACAATGTCGAGAAGTTCACTTCTTGCATTGTGTATAATAATGTTTATGATGATTGTAATAAGAAATGCCAAGTTTATAAAAAAGTATATAAAGTTTTTCCCATTTATAATATTAGCGATTGTCGGTGCTTATATAATTAAACCGTCAATGTTTGATAGTATAATAGAAGTTATTAAGTCATGTCTTAATGTGTTGGGAGCAGATTTTAAGCTTTCAGATGATTTTGGCTTGAATGCGAATAATGCCTCTTATTCAAGAACAGTACAATGGACAGCAGTTTCGTATATGGTTAATGAGGGAAAAGGCTTGTTCGGATACGGATATCTTGCATATGTCAGAGGGTGTCTGAGATATTTTTACAGACAGTTTGGCTTTTGGACAGTTGCGACTACGCTTGATGTAGGCTTTGTAAGAATTGCGACAGAGGCAGGGTTGCTAGGTCTGACAACGTATTTCGGATATCTGGCTAATTTATTTGCCAAATGCTTAAACAGAATAAAGAGCGTGAGAGCATACACATTTATGCATTTATCAATGTATCTTATAGCTTTGTATGTAATATTAAATGTGGCGTCAGCGTTTATGGATGCCAAGGTTTTTTGGCTGTTTATAGCACTGATTTATGCATACATGGAATTGAAGGAGAAATATGATTATGAGTGCAAGTGTGACAGTTATAGTTGCAACATACAATCCTCAGACAGATAAGCTTATAAATACTTTAAAGTCGATTATTACTCAGAAAAGTGTTGATGTTGATATAATAGTCACTGATGATGGTTCAAAGCAGAATCATTTTAATGAAATAAGAAAGTTTTTTGCTGAGAATAATTTTGAGCGTTATAAGCTTATAGAGCATGAGGTTAATGCAGGAACCTGCAAAAATATGGAAGATGCAGTAAATGCAGCAGAGGGAAAATACATTAAGCTTATATCGCCGGGAGATTATCTGTATGATGATAATACATTATGTGACTGGGTGAATTTTATGGAAGAAAATCAGTCAGAGATCAGCTTTGGTAATGCTGTGTATTATCATATGGAAAACTATAATGTAAAGGTTTTAAAACAGCTTAATCATCCGCAGAGGCTGTCATTATATGGTGCTAAAGATTTTAATTTTGACAGGGCAAAGCTTAACTATATACTTATGTGTGATACCTCAGTCGGTGCAACTTTTATGGCGTGTACCGATATTATGAAAAAGTATTTTGCTGTTATATCAGGCAAAGTTAAATATGCAGAAGATTTTATGTATAAGATAATGCTTGCTGATAATATAAGACTTTGGCATTACGGGCGTGATGTAATATGGTATGAGTACGGTATAGGTATATCGACTGGAAGTAATGATAAGTGGGCTGCTCTTATAAAAAAGGACCAGGATGCGGTCGATGATATAATATTAGAGCGGTGCAGTGATAAATTTATGAAGAAATATTCAAAGTATTTATCAAAAATTAAGAAGAGCAGAATGCCTCAGGCATTATGTAAGATTGCAGTATTTCCTTCAAGTTTTTACTGGCTTTTAAAAGGGAAAATTAAAAAAAATTATACGAATACTCAAATCAGACTTGACTTTATCGAAAAATTGTTAGATAAATAATGAATGCAAAAAACAGGAGGGAAAAATATGCAGGTAGTAAAATATGTTTTTCAGCCACATGGAGATGACAGGGGACAGCTTGTTGCTTTGGAAGAGTTCAAGGATATCCCTTTTGAAATAAAGAGGGTTTATTATATGTATGATACAGCCAAAGGTGTTACAAGGGGATATCATGCACACAAAAAGCTTGAACAGATACTTATCTGTATTCATGGAAGCTGCAAGATACGTCTGGACAATGGCAGGGAAAAAAAGGTTGTTCCGTTGGAAAAGCCTTACGAAGGATTGTATGTATCAAATGATATGTGGAGAGAAATGTTTGATTTTTCGGACGACGCAGTGTTGATGGTTTTGGCATCTGAGCTTTACGATGAAGAGGATTACATAAGAGATTACGATGAGTTTTTAAAGTACGTCGGCATCGAAAGTAAATAACTTATGTGTTATTCGTGAAATTTACAAGTTTATGTTGTAAAATTATTGCAATAAAAAAGAAGAGTATATCATAAAAAGGAGACGGATATGAAAGTACCATTTGCCACATTTGAGCCAATGCATAATGAAATAAGAAAAGAGCTTGATGAAGCTTACAAAAGAGTTATGGACAGCAATTATTTTATACAGGGAAATGAATGTAAGCAGTTTGAGCAGGAATTTGCGGATTATTGCGGTGCAAAGCACTGTGTCGGGGTTGCGACCGGGCTTGATGCGATATATCTTATTCTTAAGGCTATGGATATTAAGACTGGTGACGAAGTTATTGTGCCATCAAATACATTTATAGCAACAGCTCTTGCAGTTTCATATACCGGGGCAACTCCTGTGTTTGTGGAGCCTGAAATTGATACGTACAATATAGATGTAACAAGAATAGAGGAAAAAATAACTCCGAATACCAAAGCGATTATTGCAGTGCATCTGCAGGGCAGACCTGCCGATATGGATGCAGTAAATGAGATAGCAAAAAAGCATGGACTTAAGGTTTTAGAGGATGCAGCTCAGGCGCACGGAACAAAATATAAGGGCAGAAGAGTAGGAGCATTGTCTGATGCGGCGGCTTTCAGCTTTTATCCGGGAAAGAATCTCGGAGCTTTGGGCGACGGAGGGTGTGTTGTGACTAATGATGACGATATCGCTTCAAAGGTGAGAGCACTTGGAAATTATGGTTCTGATTATAAGTATCATCATATCTATCAGGGAACAAACAGCAGATTGGATGAGATGCAGGCAGCATTTTTAAGAGTAAAGCTTCCGTGCCTTGAAAAATGGAATGACGCAAGAAAGCAGGTTGCAGAAAGATACCTTTCAGAAATAAAAAATCCTCTTATAAAGCTGCCTGTTGCGCCTGATAAGGATTATGACCATATATATCACGTATTTGTTATAAGATGTGACAGAAGAGATGAACTCGAAAAATATCTTAATGATAAGGGCATAGGAACAGTTAAGCATTATCCTATACCTATGCATATGCAGAAAGCATATGAGTCATTAAATATTCCTGAGGGAAGTCTGCCTATAGCAGAGGAAATAAGCAGAACAGTGCTTAGTATTCCTATGTATTATAATATGACAGATGAAGAGATTTCATATGTTATAGATGCTGTTAATAATTTTAATTAACAGCGGTGATTAAAATATAGACTGTGGAGAGAAAAATGAAGCAGATTGTAGAAATGCGAGAGATGCAGAGTGCGGCTCTTGAAGTATTAAAAGAATTTGCAAGAGTATGCGAGGAGCAGAATTTAAGATATTTTCTTGTGTATGGCACTCTTATAGGTGCTGTACGTCATAACGGTTTTATTCCGTGGGATGATGATATTGATGTTATGATGCCAAGAAAAGATTATGATAAGCTGCTTGAATATTATAAAGCGCATGACAGCAAAGACAGTGTATTTAAGCTTTTTAATATGGATACGTGCGCAGATTATCCGTATATGATATCAAGGCTTTGTGACACAAGATATTATATTGACACAGATAATGAAAAAGACTGCGGAATGGGTGTGTTTGTAGATATATATCCGTATGACGGTCTTGGAACCGATTATGCAGGTGCGGTAAAATATGCGCTTAAGGGAGACAGGCTTTCTTCTGCATGTTTTCAGTCGACAAGATTAAGATACACAACAAAGAACACAAAATCAATCATAAGAAATATTATAAAATTCCCTGTATTTATTATTTCAAAGATAATGGGAAAAGAGCATTACAGACGAAAGCTTGAAAATCTTGCCGGGAGGTATGATTATGAATCAAGTGAGTACGCTGCATGTGTCGTATGGCTTACCGGCGGAGAGAAAGATATCTTTCAAAGAGAATGGTTTGATGATTATATTATGATGGATTTTGAGGACGCAAAGTTTAGAATTCCAAAGGAATATGATAAGGTATTAAGACATACATTCGGAGATTATATGCAGCTTCCGCCAAAGTCAGAGCAGACGCCTCATCATTTTTATAAAGTATATAAAAAGTAATACAGCGTATTCTTTAAAGTTTAGGAGCATGATTTATGTCGCATAGTAAAAAAATATTCAGGAATACAATATTTAGCTTCGGAAGCAGAATTATAACGATTCTGCTTGGATTTGTCACAAGAAAACTGTTTATTATGTTTTTGAGCGATGAACTGCTTGGTTTGAATTCATTATTAACTGACCTTTTAGGACTTTTGAATCTGGCAGATATGGGACTTGGCGTAGCAGTTATGTTTAACCTGTACAAGCCTATTGCAGAAAAAGATGAGGAAAAGACAGGCAGGATACTTAATGCTGCAAAACGAATATACAATGTAGTCGGTGTCGGCATGATTGTTGCAGGTATTGTTTTAAGTCTGTTTATCCAATATCTTATTAAGGATAATCCGTATGATTTAAATTTTTTAAGAATAGTTTTTATAATAAATGTTATAAGCAGCGCGTCAACATACTTTTTTGTGCATAAACGTTTGTTTATGACTGCATGCGAAGATATTCATCTTACAAATATTGTAGATATAATTATGAGCATTGCAGGCTCTGTTTTAAAAATTGCGGCAGTTGCAGTATTCAAAAATTATTATCTGTTTATTATCATAGGAGCAGTTCAGGCATTTGCTTCAAATTTATTTGTAAATTTCGTATGCAATAAAAAGTACCCTTATCTTAAGAAAGTAACGGGTTATACTAAGAGTGAAATGAGTGCTTTGTTTGCAAATATAAGACAGCTTATACCTAATAAGATAAGCAGCTATGTATTTTCAAACACTGATAATACTATAATTTCAGCTTTTGTCGGACTTTCGGGAGTGGCGTTATATACAAATTATTCAAGTATAGTTCTGCAGGTATTCATGATGGCATCGATGGTTGCAAATGTATTTAAGGTGTCTTTCGGTAATGTTTTGCAGGAAAGCGGTGACAGGTCAAAGCATATATTTTTCCTGCACGGTTACCAGCTGCTTCAGTTTTTCTATTCGTCAATATGCGGTGTAGCTATGTTCTGTCTGCTTGATGATTTCGTAGGATATCTTTACGGAAGTGAGTATATTATATCAATTTATTGTGTCGTTGCTTTAACGATTGATTTCTTTATACACAGTATGTATCAGCCGTTGTCAATGATGCTTGAGGTACTCGGCGAATTTAAATCATTAAAGAATCAGGAAATATTTTCAATGATATTAAATATAGTTGTATCAATAGGTCTTGTAATACCTTTCGGTATAGTGGGCCCTATAATAGGTACATTGACTGTAGATATATTTACGACAATTTTCAGATTTTATTCAGTGCTTTATAAATATTACAGAGAGTATTTTGGTGAGTATGTAAAGAAAATGATTGGATATGGTATTGTGTTTATTGCGCAGTACGTAATTCTGTATTTTGCACTTCAGTTTGTTGTGTTGGATTCAAAGTTTATTCAGATAATAGTAAAAGGTATTATATGCTGTGTTGTGGTGATTGCAAGTAATATACTTATTTACAGAAAGACTGATGAATTTGCTTATCTTAAGAGCAGATTTATAAAAAGGCGGGGGTAAACTGATGAATATAAAAGACTGGTTATTAAAAAAATATCTTGATGCCAAATCATTTTCTAATCTTGTGTGTTTAAAGAAAAAAATGCGTGATAAAAAGGGAGATAAAATAAGAGTTGTATTTATCTGCCAGTATATACCTGCGTGGAATAAGGCTGTAAGTATATACAATGAAATGAAAAACAATTCACGGTTCGAGGTTTCTTTATTGTGTGTGCCGGGAATTGCGGGTGATAAGAAATTTGAAAACAGTGATAATGATACTTATGATTATTATATAAATAATAATTACGAAGCGGTAAACTCACTTAATGAAGATGGAACTTATAAGGAACTTAAGAGTATAAATCCTGATTATGTTTTTTATTTAAGACCGTATGATGAGCATCTTCCGGAAGTTTACAGGGCAAGTACAGTATGTAAATATGCTAAGGTTTGTATTGTACTGTATGGAATGGTATTTTCAAAAGAAGACATGATTGTGGCTGTAAACAGAAATTTTTTCAGAAATGTATATATGTATTTTGCCGAAACCAAGGCTGTTGAGGAAAAAAACAAAAAGTCATTCAGGCTTACACATTGGCTCGGTTTGCAAAAAACAGTTTATCATGGTATGCCCGCTCTTAAAATGATAGCTGATGCTGCAGATGAAAAGTCGGAATCATGGAGCTTTTCAGATAATAAGTTCAGGGTAATGTGGACGCCGAGATGGACGACGGATCCGAAGCTTGGCGGAAGTAATTTCTTTACTTATAAAGATTGGTTTTTTGATTATGCGGATAAAAACCGCGATGCAGATTTTCTGTTCAGACCGCACCCGCTTGCTTTTGATAATTTTATAAAGACAGGTGAGATGACTGAAGAAGAGGTGGCGGAATATAAGAAACGCTGTGAACAGACACCTAACGTATCGCTTGATAAACAGAAAGAATATGTTGGTACAATGTGGGAATCAAGCGTTTTGGTAAGTGACATATCAGGAGTTATGCCTGAATATTTTGTGACTGGTAAACCGATTATTTACTGTGCGTCAAACATGGAACTGCATATTGTCGAGCATACTAAAATGCTGCTTAGCGGCTGTTATATAGTAAATAACGCGGCGGAGCTTGAAGTGCGTCTTGATAAGTTAAAAAGAGGTGAAGATGAGCTTTTTGATAAAAGACAGCATATTATACAGGAACTTTTCGGTAAATCATTGGATAATCCTGCCAGCATGATAGTGCAGGAAATTGTTAAAGATTGGAGCAATAAGTGAGACTTAGAAAGTTAGAGAAAAAAGATGCACCGTTAATGTATGAATGGATGCACGATGAGGATATTGTAAAGGATTTATATACTGATTTTATGAGCAAGACAATAGATGATTGTGAGTGCTTTATTAAGATGAGTGAAGATACTTCAAAGAATTTAAACCTTGCAGTCGTAAATGATGAAGATGAGTATATGGGTACAGTAAGCTTAAAGCATATTGACAGACAAAATAAAAATGCTGAGTTTGCTATAACAATACGAAGCTGTGCTACGGGCAAAGGATTTTCATCATGGGCTATGAAGCAGATAATTGATATTGCATTTAAAGAATATCAACTTGAAGAAGTTTATTGGTGTGTTTCATATAAAAATGCCAGGGCTGTAAGATTTTACGATAAAAATGGGTATATAAGAACAACAAATGTTCCTGATATTATCAAAAATAATTATACCGAGGACTTGCTTAAAGATTTCTACTGGTATTGTGTAAGCAGAGGAACAAGCCTTTAAAAGTAAAGGTTTGCTCCTCTCCTTTTTGTTCAAAGTATTGACAATATATGAGCATATATGTAAAATGAATTCGATGTTCAATCAAATTGGTTAAAACATACTATTTGAACAAAAGAGACAATTAAATATTAATTGACAATTTTTATTAAGGGGTAAAGTTATGAAATTATTAAAGAATTTAAAGAAAGCATTTGTTTCAGTATTTTTGCTTGCAATGACAGCCACTGTTTTTACAGGATGCGGAGGCAGTAAGGAAAAAGTTCTTATATACACAAGTTCAGAGGACTATGTTGTTGAATATCTTAATAAGAGACTTTCAGAAGAGTTTCCTGATATTGATGTTAATGTTGAGTATATGTCAACAGGAAATTTAGCAGCCAAGCTCGCAGCAGAGGGGACTTCAACAGACTGTGATATTATTGGAGAGCTTGAGTACGGTTATCTGGCACAGCTTGATAATTCTGGAGTTTTGGCTGATTTATCTTCATATGACAGAAGTATATATATGGAAGATACATACGTGAGTGATAATTATACAGTTGAAATAAGAAGCGGCGGCGGAATTATAGTTAATACCGAGCTTCTTAAAGAGAAAGGTCTTGCAGAGCCAAAGAGCTATGAGGATTTATTAAAGCCTGAATATAAAGGTCTTATTTCAATGCCTAATCCTAAATCATCAGGCACAGGATATATGTTCCTTAAAAGTCTTGTTAATGCAATCGGAGAAGAATCAGCATTTGAATATTTTGATAAGCTTACACCGAATATCTTACAGTACACTTCATCAGGCTCAGGCCCTGTAAATGCACTTGTACAAAAGGAAGCAGTGATAGGTCTTGGTATAACGAGCAATGCAGTTGTAAAGATTAATGAGGGAGCACCGTTAAAGATATTATTTTTTGACGAAGGTTCTCCATACACCCTTTATGGTCAGTCAATTATAAAGGGCAAAGAGACAAATGAGAGCGTTAAAAAGGTATATGATTTCCTTGTGAATAAATACGTCTATGAGGTGAATGAAAAGTTTTATCCTGAAAAAATATTTAAGGATGTAAATAATAAACTTGAAAATCATCCTGAAAATATAAAATACGCAGACATGAGCAACAATACTATTGAAGAGAAAGAACGTCTGCTGGGTAAGTGGAAGTATTAATAATTCAAGAAAAAGTGATTGAAAATGAGGTAAATAATGAGATTATTTGAAAAAGCAAAGAAATTTTTTGCGGCAGCTTTATTGACTGCGGTAGCTGTACCAACGCTTCTTGCAGGATGCGGAAGCAATAAGGAAAAGGTTCTTGTATACACAAGTTCAGAGGACTATGTTGTTGAATATCTTAATAAGAGACTTAAGGAAGAGTTTCCTGATATTGACGTGACTGTTGAATATATGTCTACCGGAAATCTTGCAGCCAAGCTTGTGGCGGAGGGAACTTCAACGGATTGTGATATTATTGCAGAGCTTGAATATGGTTATCTGGCACAGCTTGACAATGCCGGAATTTTAGCTGATCTGTCTTCGTATGACAGAAGCAAATATGTTGAAGATACTAAAGCAAGTGATAACTATATGCCGGAAATACGTGTCGGCGGAGGTATTATTGTAAATACAGAGCTTCTTAAGGAAAAAGGTGTTGCAGAGCCAAAAAGCTATGAGGATTTATTAAAGCCTGAATATAAAGGACTTATTTCAATGCCGAATCCAAAGTCATCAGGTACAGGATATATGTTCCTTAAAAGTCTTGTTAATGCAATGGGAGAGCAAGCAGCATTTGAATATTTTGATAAGCTTACACCAAACATTTTACAGTACACTTCATCAGGTTCAGGCCCTGTAAATTCACTTGTACAAAAGGAAGCTGCAATCGGACTTGGAATGACAAGTAATGCGGTTGTAAAGATTAATGAGGGCGCACCTTTGAAGATATTGTTTTTTGATGAGGGCTCTCCTTATACATTGTATGGACAGTCAGTTATAAAAGGCAAAGAGACAAATGCGAGCGTTAAAAAAGTGTATGATTTTCTTGTAAATAAGTTTATTTATGAGACAAATGAAAAGTTTTTCCCTGAAAAGGTATTTACGGATATTGATAACAAGCTTGACAATTATCCGTCTGATATAAAATACGCAGACATGAGCAGCAATACGATAGAAGAGAAAGAACGTCTGCTTGATAAGTGGAAGTATTAATAAAAGAGGTATGATTATTATGGAAAAGGTTAAAATTTCAGCAGACAGTCTTTTAATGCAGTATGGTGAAAAGTGTGCACTTGATAATGTTAGCTTTAATGTTATGAAGGGTGAATTTTTATCAATACTCGGTCCGTCGGGATGCGGAAAAACTACTATTTTAAGAATACTTATGGGATTATTGGAGCCTACAGGCGGAACTGTGCTTAAGGATGGAAAAGACATAACATATGCAAAGCCTTACGAGAGAGGTATAGGCATTGTGTTCCAGAATTATGCTCTGTTTGAAAATATGACTGTACTTGAAAATATAGAGTATGCACTTAAAATCAGAAAAGAAAATAAATCTGCCGAAGCTAAGGCAAAAGTGCGCAGTCGTGTTATGGATATGATTGAACATATGGGTTTGAAGGAATATATAAATAAAAAGCCGATTCAGTTATCAGGAGGACAGCAGCAGAGAGTAGCTATTGCAAGAACACTTGTTATGAATCCGGATGTAATTTTATTTGATGAGCCGATGTCTGCACTTGACGCCGCAACAAGAATATCTTTAAGAAAGGTTCTTAAGGATATTCAGAAAGAATTCGGTACAACAATGATTTATATCACACATGATCAGGAGGAGGCATTTGCAATGTCTGACAGAATAATGGTTATGAGAAAATCAAAAGTTGTACAGATAGATACTCCTGAAAATATAGTTAAGAATCCGGCAGATGATTATATTAAGGAATTTGTTCTTGATAATATTCAGACAAAGGTTGACTCTCTTATTAAGTATGTGAGGTCGTAAATATGAATGGAAATAATAAAGAAATTGCAGTAAGAAAAAAGGGACTGCATTTTGGAAAGGCTGATACAACAAAGCTGCTTTTGGCGGCAATTTTTATATCAATGGTATTTCTGCCTCTCATAAGAATGTTTTTACATATGGATGCAAAAAGTATAAGTGGGGTTTTATCTTCGCCTAATTTTGCGTCATCGGTATGCAATTCACTAATAGCAACCGTTATTGCGACAGTAATTACAATAATTTTGGCTTTTGTTGCGGCAATATGCGTTGAGAGAACAAAAATTAAGTTTAAGGGACTTTTTTCAATATTATTTGTGCTTCCTATGCTTGTTCCGTCAATATCAAATGGTATGGGGCTTGTAATACTTTTTGGAAATAACGGTATATTTACAAAGCTGTTTAATGTGAATTTCGGAATATACGGGCTTAAGGGAATTGTGCTTGGATCTGTGCTTTACGCATTTCCTGTGGCATTTCTTATGTTTTCAGACGTAATAAAATATGAGGATGGAACTCCTTATGAGGCTGCAAAAGTGCTTGGATTATCAAAAATAAGACAGTTTATGGCAATTACGCTTCCGTATATGAGAAAGCCGCTTATAACGGTAATATTTTCAACGTTTACGCTTATAGTTACAGATTACGGTGTACCGCTTATGGTCGGAGGCAAGTTTACGACTGTTCCTGTAGTTATGTATCAGCAGGTAATAGGCCAGCTTGATTTCGGAAAGGGTTCGGTATATGGCTCAATCTTGCTTATACCTGCAGTTATAGCATTTATTATTGATATTATAAACAGGGACAGAGGAAACAGTGCTTTTGTTGCAAGAAAATATGAGCCTTCAAATGGAAAACTTAAAAAAGTCGTTTCATATGTGATTTGCGGACTTTGTGCATTATATACGTTGCTTCCTATATTTTCATTTATAGTACTTGCTTTCGCAAAGGATTATCCTAATAATATGAGCTTTACGCTTGATAATTTTCAGAAGGCAATAAGGCTTAGGGCAGACGATTATCTTTTGAATTCTATAATAATCGCACTTCTTGTTTCCTTAGCAGGTATAGTTATTTCGTTCCTTACGGCTTATATGTCTGCGAGAATGAAATCAAAGACTTCTATGCTTCTTCATTTGTCAGCGATGACGTCAGCAGCGATACCGGGAATTGTTCTCGGCCTTTCATATGTGCTTACATTTAAGGGAAGTCCTGTTTATGGAACGATTATTATACTAGTTATGGTAAACCTTGTGCATTTTATAGCATCACCGTATTTGATGATTTATAATTCATTGTCAAAGGTTAATGAAAATCTTGAGGCAGTTGCATTTACGCTTGGAATCAACAGAATACATATGATAAAAGATGTATTTTTACCTATGTGCAAAAATACACTGTTTGAAATGTTTTCATATTTCTTTGTAAACTGTATGATTACAATTTCTGCGGTATCATTTTTAGCAAATACTGCAAATAAGCCGGTTGCGCTTATGATAAATCAGTTTGAAGCTCAGCTTCAGCTTGAATGTGCAGCAATAGTATCACTTATGATTCTTGCAGTTAACTTAATAATAAAAGGTATTTTTCATTTATTGAAATTAAATAGGGAATGGAGATAAAAAATGGAGATGAGTGTAAGCAATCAGACAGAAAGCAGTAAGCTGACAAGAAAGCAATTTGACATAATGACCGTATTGATTGAAGAAAAAGATAAAATTTCACAAAGAGAGCTTGCCAAAATAACCGGCTACGGACTCGGTACAGTTAATAAGGTTTTAAAAGAACTTGATGAGTCAGGTTATGTAACAGATGGTGCAGTTACAGATAAGGGTATTGAGGCATTAGAGCCATATAAGGTCAAGAGAGCTATTATAATAGCAGCAGGCTTTGGTTCAAGGCTTGTGCCGATAACATTAAATACACCTAAGCCGCTGGTAAGGGTAAACGGAAGCCGTATTATCGACGGCCTGCTTGATGCCATAGTTGAAGCCGGGATTGAGGAAATATATATTGTAAGAGGTTATCTTGCAGAGCAGTTTGACCAGCTTTTATATAAGTATCCTATGATAAAATTCATCGAAAATCCGGCATATAATGAAGCTAACAATATATCATCAGCGATGTGTGTAAAGGATCTTCTTGAAAATGCGTATGTGCTTGAAGCGGATTTACTTTTGCATAATAAAAAGCTTATTAAAAAATATCAGTATACGTCAAATTTCTTAGGAATACCTGTTGAGCGTTCTGATGACTGGATATTTACGGTTAAGAACGGAATTATTCAGGAGCAGAAAGTTGGCGGTGAAATATCAGAAAAAATGAAGGACAGCGGAAGAGAGCTTTATCAGGAAGTAGGCATTTCTTACTGGTCTAAGGAGGATGGTAAAAAGCTGTCAGGACATATACAGAAGGTTTTCGATATGCCCGGCGGAAAAGAACGTTACTGGGATCAGGTTCCTTTTGCGTTTTTTGGCTCGGAATACAGTGTTGAAATTCGTGAATGTTTATTTGATGATATAATAGAAATTGATACTTTCAGAGAATTAAAAATGATTGATAAAACTTACGATGTATAATGGACAAAATGGAATAAAAGTAGTATACTTAGTTTCTAATTATTTACATTATTAAGCAAAATCGAGGGTTAGTGATGAGTAAAAAGAAAAAAATGTCAAGAAGAGAGCGTGCAAGACAGCAGAAAATCAAGAAGATGCTAACTATAACAGGCATTGGAATGAGTCTTATACAGCTCATGGTTTCTATAATATTTATGGTGTTTTTGCATGTGGTATCGTTAGTGCCTATGGTTTATGAGGTGCTGATTGGCATTGTTTTGGTGCTTATGTCAGTTCTGGTGTTTATAACACAGAGATGGAAAGTGCCGGGAATTATGACAAAGATACTTTCTTTGGTTATGACAATAGTTCTTATTACAGGTTGTGTTTATCTGAATGTAACAAAGGGTGCGCTTGAGAAGATGTCCGGTGAAGATACAACAACTTCAAAGGTAAGCATATATGTGTTAAAGGACAGCACAGTAAATGAACTTAAAGACTTAAACAATAAAACATGCGGCAAGATAGAAGATGTCAATAATCATACTACAGAGCTTATGATGAATGAAATTAAAAAGGACTCTTCTGTGAAGCTTACATATAAGGATTATTCCGGTATTACAGATGTGGCTGACGCTCTTTACGACAAAAAGGTCGATGCAGTTTTGTTAGACGAAGCACATGTGGGCGTTATAAGTCAGATGGAGGGATATGAAGATTTTGAGAATAAGACACGTGTTATATTTTCAAAAGAATTCGAGATAAAAAATGATAAAGATGATGACGAAAATGTAAGACTTAACAAAGATATAATGACAGTTTACATAAGCGGTGTCGACGTAAAGGGAAAGCCGAGCGTTAACAGCAGAAGTGATGTCAATATTATTGCGACGATTAATTTTAAGACACATCAGATTTTTCTTGTAAATACGCCGAGAGATTATTATGTTCCGTTGAGTATCTCTAAAGGTGTGCGTGATAAGCTTACACATGCAGGTTCATATGGCGTAAACGTGTCTGTAGATACGTTGAGTATGCTATACGGTATCAATATTGATTATTATGTAAGAGTTAATTTTTCAGGTTTTATTGAGATTATTGATAAACTTGGAGGAATTACGGTGAATTCGGATTATGAATTTGATACACTCCATTATAACACTCACATTGTAAAAGGCGAGAATCACTTAAATGGTGAGCAGGCCTTAGGATTTGCGAGAGAGAGATATTCCTTTGGAGAGGGAGATAAGCAGCGCGGTAAGAATAATATGATTATTATAGAGGCTCTTATTAATAAGCTGTGTTCACCTGCCATACTTAAGAATTATACAGGTATCTTAAATGCAGTATCAGAAAATATTGCGACAGATATGCCATACAGTGAGATATCAGATTTAGCAAAGATGCAGTTATCTGAAAATCCATCATGGGATTTCCAGACATACAGCGTTGATGGATATGGTGATTCAAAAAGCACATACTCTTCAAGCTTAAGATCATCGGTATTAATACCTTATGAAGATACAATAGCTACTGCAAAGACTTTATTTGAAAAAATTCACAATAATGAAGTTATAGATGCAAAGGCTGTTGAGGCCGAAACCAAGAAAAATGCTACGTCAGCCAATTAAATAATCTTAAATCAAAGTGCGGCAGTTTTAAATTAAAACTGCCGCATTCTTTGCATAAAAATCAGTTGCGTTTTTTTGAAAATTGAGTATAATTATATGGTATGCTTATAAGTGGAATTTTATGCATAGATTTTACATAATAATTGCAGGAGGAATTCATGGAAAAACAGGAAAAATTTGATGGAGAAGTTGAAATCGATTTGATGCAGATAATGAGGCTGTTAGTATCAAAGTTATGGATTATTATATTGGCTGCGCTTATTTTGGGAACTGTAGCTATAATAGGCACAAAAGCGTTTATTACACCTCTTTATCAGTCATATACAAGATTATATATTGTTAACAGACAGAACAGTACTACTACAACAGTAAATGATATTAATGCTTCTACACAGCTTGTAAAGGATTACAAGGTTCTTGTGACAAGTCTTCCGGTTGTAGATCAGGTTATAAGTGATTTGGGAATTGACATGACATCTGATGAACTTATAAGTAAGATAAACTGTAAGATTGAGACTGATTCACGAGTTCTTACGGTAACAGTTACAGATGAGGATCCATATCTTGCAAAACAGCTTGTTGATGCAATAGCAGATGTATCTGCAAAGCGAATTACATCAGTAATGAAGATAGAGGGCGTTGAGGTAATACAGTATGGACGTGTACCGTCAGCACCATCAAGTCCTAATACAACAAAAAACGCGGCAATTGGTGCAATTCTTGGAGCAGTTGCAGCAATGGCAGTTATCATTATAAGATTTTTGCTTGATGATACAATAAAAAATTCTGATGATGTAGAAAAGTATCTTGGAACAAGTACTCTTGCTCTTATTCCTATAACGGAAGAAGAATATAATGGTATGAAAAAAAGCAAAAAGATAGGTTTATTTGGAAAGAGAGGCTAAGCACTGATGGAAACTATCAATATAGAGAAGTTAAAAAGAACAGATTATCAGTCACAGGAAAGCTATAAAAATTTAAGAACTAATATAATGCTTAGCGGTAAGGAAAACAGGGTGATTATGTTTACAAGCTGTTCTCCTAACGAGGGTAAGTCAACAGTTTCGTTTAATCTTGCTTTATCTATGGCAGAGAGTGGTAAAAAAGTCCTTTTTCTTGATCTTGATTTAAGAAAATCAGTTCTTGTAGGAAGATATAAAATCCGTAAGGCAATTAAAGGTGTGACGCATTATCTTGCAGGACAGTGTGATTTGTCAGAGGTTATTTACCACACAAATAACACGGGTCTTGATATGGTTTTATCTGGTCCTGTACCTCCAAATCCTGCAGAGCTTCTTGACAGCGATTATTTCAGGGATATGATGAGAAGACTTAAGGCAAATTATGAATATATAATTGTGGATACGCCGCCGCTCGGAAGTGTTATAGATGCAGCCATAATTGCGCAGTCATGTGATGCGGCAGTTGTTGTTATCGCAGCAAATTCAGTAAGTTATAAGTTTGCACAGAATGTAATGGAGCAGCTTAAGAAGACAAAGATAAGGATTATAGGTACTGTTCTTAATAAGGTTGATTTAAGCGAGAACGGATATTATGGTAAATATTACGGTAAATACTATGGCAAGTATTATGGTAAATATTATGGAAATGATGAGAAAAAACTTAAAACAACACCGGTTTCCCAGGTCAAAACAGCGCAATCTGTAAAGAGCAGCACAATGGTAAAGAAATAAATACATTTAGATTAATTTGAAAGATATGAGTGGAGGGTAAGGTTGAAAAGTAAAATATATATTACAGTATGCCTTATTGTTATAGTTATACTTTTGTGCTTTGGTGTGTTTTCAATAACGTCGGGAGATAAGAAAGCTCCTGAAATCACTGTAAGTCAAAATACAATAACATATCATCAGGGAGAGGACAGATCGGTGCTTCTTGAAGGAGTGACTGCAATTGATGATAAAGATGGTGACGTTTCATCATATGTTATGGTTGAATCTGTTATTGTTATGGAAAACGGAAACTCAGCGAGAGTAAAGTATGTTGCAAAAGATAAGCATAATAATGTCGCAAGGGCAGACAGAATTGTAAATTATGTCGGTGACGGCAGTAATGTGACAAACAGTGATGAATCTGATGATAATACAGCAGGTGAAGGAGAGACTCAGACAGGCCAGCAGTCTGAAACAGAAACTGCTTCAAA